>Ga0105046_10001196_pt1 | contig 39501 bp, 39 predicted proteins | sample MAT03_FD_78385 | JGI IMG/M metagenome (GOLD analysis project Ga0105046, IMG submission 78385) | Freshwater microbial communities from Lake Fryxell liftoff mats and glacier meltwater in Antarctica - MAT-03 (megahit assembly) | ecosystem: Environmental > Aquatic > Freshwater > Ice > Liftoff... | reverse complement strand
GCCGGTGTACCAGATCTTCCACGGGGTGAGCGGGCGGTGCTCCACGAATGCCCGGCATATGGATGCCGTCAGCTCAGGGCGTAGGGCAACATGACGGCCGCCCTTGTCGACGAAGTCGTACATCTCCTTCGTCACCACATCGGTGGCGTCGCCGATGCGTTGGAATACACCCAGGTCCTCCAGCAGCGGCGAGACGACCTGCCCATAGCCGGCACCTTCGGTGATGCGCGCGAAGACCTGCACGAAGCGGCGCCAGCGGGCCGATTCGGGCGGAAGGATGTCGCGCATCCCGGGGCTGGTCTGAAACTCAGGCACAGCCGTCAAGGCTACCGCTCCCCCTTCCGCCCCTCCCTGGCTTTACGTAAACGCTGTCGGGCTATGACCTGCGGCTGGGAGTCCGCAGGTTTGACACACACGCAAGGGGGCCGTCGTCAGCCTTTGCCGGGGACCAGACGGTAGGCGTCGTACACGGCATCAATCTGTTTGATTGTGCGGAGTACCGAGTCGAGGTGCGAGGGGTCGGCCATCTCGAACTCGAAGCGCATCTTGGCCACGCGGTCGGAGCCGGTGTGCGTGCTGCACGAGACGATGTTGACGTGTTGCTCGCTGAGCGAGTTGGCGACGTCGCGCAGCAGCTTGGAGCGGTCCAGCGCCACCACTTCGACGGCGGCGCGGAACACCGATCGGGACTGATCGCCGTCCCATTCGACGTCGACCAGGCGCGCTGCCTGCTCGGACATCAAGCTCTCCGCGTTCGCGCAGTCTGTCCGGTGCACCGACACGCCGCGGCCGCGAGTGACGAACCCGACGATGTCGTCGCCCGGCACGGGCGTGCAACAGCGCGAGAGACGCACCAGCACGTCGTCGAGGCCCTCTACGTGCACACCGGCGTCATTGCGCGGACGGCGCGGCCCCCGGCTGCGGGGCAACACGGTGGCCGCCGGCTGTTCGGCATCGTCGCCACTGCGGAAGGTACGGGCAACCTGCTGAGCAATGGAGCGGGCGGAGACGTGCCCCTCGCCCACTGCCGCTAGCAGCGATTCGAGATCCGTAAACGAGGCAGCTTCGATCTCTTCGAGGACGGCTGGATTCGTCCACATCCGCTGGATGGGCAAACCCTCGCGACGGAATTCTTTGATGAGCTCGTCGCGGCCGGCCTCGACCATGTCCTCGCGCCGCTCGCGGGAGAACCACTGCTTGATCTTGTTACGCGCCCGCGGCGACTCCACGAACTGCAACCAGTCGCGCGACGGCCCAGCCGATTCGACCTTGGAGGTGAATATCTCACAGGTATCGCCGCTCTTCATCAGATGTGTGAGCGGCACGAGGCGGCCGTTGACCTTCGCACCGATGCACGCATGGCCAACTTCGGTGTGCACGGCGTACGCAAAATCCACTGTCGTGGAACCGACCGGCAGCGTGACCACCTTGCCCTTGGGTGTGAACACGAAGACTTCGTCCTGCTCCAAGTCGGTCTTCAGGTTCTCCATGAACGCGGCCGGGTCGCTGATCTCGGCCTGCCAGTCGATGATGCGGTTCAGCCAGTCGATATCACTGGCGGCACCTTCATCCTTGTACGCCCAGTGGGCAGCCACCCCCCACTCCGCACGCTGGTGCATCTCGCGGGTGCGAATCTGCATCTCGACGGCCTTGCCGCCCGGCCCGATGACGGTGGTGTGCAAGCTCTGGTACAGGTTGAACTTGGGCATTGCGATGTAGTCCTTGAAGCGACCCACCACCGGCTTGTACCGGCCGTGGATACAGCCCAGGGCGGCGTAGCAATCCTTCACCGAGTCGACGATCACGCGCACCGCGATGAGGTCGAAGATGTCGTCGAACTCGCGACCCTTCTGCACCATCTTTTCGTAGATGCTCCAAAGGTGCTTGCCGCGGCCGGTGACCTCGGCGGTGATGCCCAGCTCCAGCAGACGGCCCTGCACCTCGGCGATCGCCTTTGCCAGGTACATCTCGCGCTCGGGCGATCGAGTGGCCACCAAATGGTCGAGCTCGGCGAAACGCTTCGGGTACAGCGAGGCAAAGGACAGGTCTTCCAGCTGCTGCTTCAGCTCCTGCATGCCCAACCGGTGCGCCAGGGGTGCGTAGATCTCCAGCGTCTCGTGCGCGATTCGCTGCTGCTTCTCGCTGGGCATCGCAGCGATGGTGCGCATGTTGTGCAGCCGGTCGGCCAGCTTGATGATCAGAACGCGCAGGTCGCGTGCCATCGCCACCAGCATCTTGCGCATGGTGGCGGCCTGCTGTGCCTCCTTCGAGTCGAACTGCAAACGCTCCAGCTTGGTGACACCGTCGACGATCTGGGCAACCTCGGGACCGAAACCCCTCTCGACATCGGCAAGGGTGATTTCTGTGTCTTCGACCGCGTCGTGCAACAGCGCCGCCGCAAGAGAAATCTCATCGAGCCCCAGGTCGGCCACGATCTGGGCGACAGCCAACGGATGGTTGATGTAACTCTCGCCGCTACTGCGCTGCTGGTGTCGGTGCGCCTGCTTCGCCGTCTCGTACGCACGGTTGATCATGGCCACCGACGCCTTGGGATGGCGGCGGCGGTAGGCAGTCAGTAAGGGCGTCAGCTCCTCCGCAGTCGCGTTCTGGTGGCGACGCCACGGCAGAACACGATCGACGGCGGCCATCAGTAGATGGCCAGGCTCTCGACCAGATGGCCCTTCAAGCGTTCGCGACCACCCAACTCTTCGATCTCGAGCAGAAAGCCCAACCCGACGACGACCCCGCCCAGCGCCTCGACCAGGCGACATGTTGCCGCTGCGGTACCGCCGGTGGCCAGCACGTCGTCGATCACCAAGATGCGCTCGCCTGGGTGAATGGCATCGCGGTGGATCTCCAGCTTGTCACTGCCGTATTCCAGTTGGTATTCCTCGCGCACAACGGCCCACGGCAACTTGCCCGCCTTGCGCACCGGAATGAAGCCGGCACCAATGCGGTAGGCAACTGGTGCTGCGATGATGAACCCGCGGGCTTCCATGCCCAACACACGGTCTACGGGCACGTCGCCGAAGCGATGCACCAGCTCGGTGATCGACTTGTGGAAACCCTCGGCATCGCCCAGCAAGGGGGTGATGTCGCGAAACGTCACACCCGGCTCGGGAAAGTCTGGAATATCACGAACAAGTCGCGTGATCCAGTGGGAGTTCGTCGACATGTCGACAAGGGTAACGCGGCGCGTCAGACGCGACGCTTCTTCTTCCGCGGTCGAGGCGTATGAGTCAGCAGCGCCTCAGCGCTGATGGGTGCACCCACGACAGCCGTGCTGTCCCCATGAGCCGCTCGGCGTTGTTCGCGTCGGCCGCCAGGAGTGCCACCAAGTACCAGGCGTTCGAGTTCGGCACCGGTGACGTGCGATCCACGAAGGGCCTTGAACCGGGGCTCGCGCTCCTTGGCGAGTGCCACCAGCGGTGAGGCCACGAATATCGACGAATAGGAACCGGTGATGAGCCCAACCAGCAGCGCGAGTGCGAACTCACGCAAGGTGACGGCACCCAAAATGCCCGAACCCAGGACTAACAGCGACAGGACCGGGAGAATGGCGGCGATGCTGGTGTTGAGCGAGCGCATCAGCACCTGGTTCATGGACACGTTGATGATGTCGGCGTACGGCATGCGAACGGTGGAGTAACGCTTCTGGTTCTCCTGCACCTTGTCGAAGACAACGATGGTGTCGTACAGCGAGAAGCCGAGGATGGTGAGGAACGCGACCACCGTCGCGGGCGTCACCACGAACCCGAACAGCGAGTAGATGCCCACGCTCAACAACACGTCGTGCAACATGGCGACAATTGCAGCCATCGCCATTCGCCATTCCATCCGCCACGCGATGAAGGCAGCAACCAGGACAAGGAAGACGACGAGCGCGCGCAGTGCCTTCTCGGTGATGCTCTTTCCCCAGGTGGAACTGACCGCTTGGGTACTGACGGACTCTGTAGGGACGCCTACTTCATCGGCGAACGCCTGCTGCACCTGACGGCGAACCTCGTCGGGTTGCTCGCCAAGTTGCACCTCGAGCGTGCGGACGTTGTCGCTCTTGTTGACGAACTCCTGCACCTTCGCGCTGGACCCCTTCAGACCCTGGTCGTCGAGGATGGTGCGTGCGGCCTCTTCGGTGAGTGTTGCCGACGGGACTGTCCACGACACGCCACCCTTGAACTCGAGGCTGAGATTCAACCCGCTACCGATCAACGACCCGACGCTGATCAGCAAAATGACGAGGGAGAAGCCGAGGCCGATCCAGCGCTTGCCGTAAAAGTCGATGGAGGTTTCACCGTGGTACAGCCGGCCCCATACGCTGCGTCGTGCCCTGCCGTGTGGAGTGAGGGCGGAGTCGTCAGCCGGTGACACGCCGTCGATGATGTCGTTGTCGATGTCGGTCATGACGCAGCCCCGACCGGAGTGACTTCGATACCCATCACCTTGCGGCGCTCCATCCATTTTGTGCGGGCCAACAGCAGCACCGTCGGCCGAGTGAAGAAGTACGCCACCAGCAGGTCGCAGGCCGTGGAGAGGCCGAGGAAGAAGGCGAAGCCGCGAACGGCGCCAACGGTCAGGTACCACAGCACGAACGCACCGATCAGCGAGACAAGGTCGGCGATGACGATGGTGCGCCAGGCGCCCTGAAAGCCGCGCTGGGCGCTGTTGCGTAGCGTCTTGCCAGAGCGAACTTCATCCTTCAAACGTTCGAAGAACACCACGTACGAGTCGACCGTGACGCCAACGGAAACGATGATGCCGGCGATACCTGACAGCGATAGTGCTAGGCCCTGCGTCCTGGACAGGAAGGACACGACGCTCCACAGAATGGCACCCGAGATCATCAAGCCGAACGCCACGATCAGGCCCAGCATGCGGTAGTAGAGGACCATGAAGATCAACACCATCAGCAAGCCGACGAGGCCGGAGATCCAGGCTGCGCGCAGCGAGTCTGCGCCAAGGGTTGGCGACACGTTCTGCACCGAGCGCAGCTCCAGCTGCACCGGCAACGAACCGCTGTTGATCACGCGTGCCAGGTTGCGAGCTTCGCTCTCGCTGAACGAGCCACTGATCTGAACACTGCCGTCGAAGTTGGCGGTCTGCACGTTGGCGACCGACTGCAGTGTGCCATCCAGCTCGATGGCCAACTGACCGGTGGGGCAGGTTTGGGTCCGGTTGAAACACTGCGAAGCCAGCCCGTTCCAGATGTCGTTGCCTTGGGTGCCGTCGCGCAGGTCCACCGTGACACCCCAACCGGAGTTGGGGATGATGGTGGCGCCGGCATTGTCCTGGAAGACTTCGCCGGTGCCCTGCTGCGGGCCGACCAGGCAGTACTGGGGCGGGTCAGCGCCCTGCACCGGCAGGAACTGTGAGTTGTTGGGGTCGCTCTCCGGGATCGGCAGGCCATTCTCGTCGACTGCCTGGGGGGCAGCCGTGGTCGTCGGACCAGCCGGCGTTGTGACCGGAGTCGTGGTGGCGCTGGCGGGGCTGATGCCAACGGTCGTCTCGGTGCCGGCAACCGTGGTGGCCGTTCCTTCGGTGGTGGCGGTTGCTTCGATGGTCGTCGACGTGTTGCTGCTGCTGACGCCGCGGCCAGGCCCGGGTGCTGCGGTCGTGCCAGGGACAGTGCTGCCAGGAACGGTGGTCTCACCAGGAACGGTGGTCTCACCAGGAACGGTGGTCTCACCAGGAACGGTGGTCCCGCCGACTGCCGTGGTAGTGGTACCGCTGATGTCCAGCGTTTGGCACTGGCTCATCACGGGGCGCAGGAAGACCTGGCCAGTCACCTGCACGAGGGCGATGGCTTCGTTCTGGTTCTGCACGCCGGGCAGGTTGACGATGATGGCGTCGCCCTGGCGGAAGATCTCCGGCTCGGCAACGCCCAATGCGTCCACCCGCTCACGGATCTTCTCCACGGCGAGGTCGAGACTGGCGCTGCTGAAGTTGGTGCCCGCCTTGGGCTCCTGGGTGACTGACACGCCGCCCTGGAGATCGAGCCCCAACGTGGGGCGCGTGCCGGTAGCCAACACTATGAAGAACGAGCCGAAGGAGACCACCATGATGATCACCAACGAGAGAATGAGCTTCCTACGCATGTGACGTGGTCAGCCCTCGGTGGTAGTGGTGTCGGCGGCGACGTCGTCGATCTTGGTCTGCTTGGCCTTGGTGCCATCGTCGGTCGGGACAGCCGTCTCACCCTTGGCCGTATCGACCTTGCGCTGAATCGATTGCTTCGCAATACGAATCTGCACGTTGTCGTCGATCTCCAGCCAGGCGATGTCGCCCTCGAAGCTGGTGATGAAGCCGTAGACGCCCGAGGTCGTCATGACCTCGTCGCCGACCTCGATGGCGCGCTGCAGGGCTACGGCCTCTCGCTGACGGCGGCGCTGAGGCCGGATCAGCAGGAAGTACATCGCCACCGGAATGAGCATGAAGATGATGAGCGAGGGCAGCGGATTGGAGCTTTCCGCGGCGAGGATGAGGGACAGGTGCATGAGGAGTCCAGGAGTTTACGATGGAGGCTGAGGGCCTCGTTGACCGACGTGCGAGTGTAGCCAGGCGAGCCCACCGAACGGCGGTCAGGCCTTAGACCTGATCCGAATCAGTCATCCCCAAACGGCAAGTACCTGGCTGCGCAGCGAGTCGAACGTGCCGGCTGTGATGGCCGTGCGCATGGATGCCATCAACTGCAGCGTCCAGGCAATGTTGTGCAGACTGAGCAGCCGCGAACCAGTCGGCTCGCCGACCTGGAACAGATGGCGGATGTACCCGCGGCTGTGGCGGGCACAGACGTCACATGTGCAGGTGGCATCGAGGGGTTCGTCTGAGAGTGCAAACTTGGCGTTCTTCACGTGCAGCTTGCCTTCGCTGGTCATGGCGGTGCCATGGCGACCGATGCGGGTCTGCATCACGCAGTCGAACTGATCGACGCCGAGGCCGACGGCTTCCACCAGGCTGGCCGGGTCGCCAACACCCATGAGGTAACGCGGCCGGTCTGCTGGCAGATGAGCAAGAGCCGCCGCCAGGGCTGGCAGCATCTCCTGCCTGGTTTCTCCCACGCTGAGGCCGCCGATTCCATAACCGTCAAATCCGACGTCGACGGTGCGCTGCGCGCTCTCGACGCGCATCGGCTCACTGACGCCGCCCTGCACGATGCCGAAAAGTGCCTGGTCAGGCCGACGATGCGCCGTCTTGGCACGCTCGGCCCACGATGACGTGCGCTGGAGCGCCTGGCGGATCACATCGTCGCAGGACGGCAGTGGCGCGCACACGTCGAGCACCATTTGGATGTCGGCACCCAACAGCTCCTGAGTGTGAACGGCAATCTCGGGGGTGAAGCGGTGCGACGAGCCGTCGTAGGTGCTCTTGAAGGTCACCCCGTCGTCGTCCACTTTGGGCTCCAGCGAGAACACCTGGAAGCCGCCGGAGTCGGTCAGCGTCAACCCGCCCCACGCAGCGAACTTGGCCAACCCACCGAAATGCGCGACTGTCTCCGCACCAGGGCGCAGCATCAGGTGATAGGTGTTGCCCAGCACGATCTCCGCGCCCAGCCGCTCGTAGTCGTCGGCGCTGAGGTACTTGATGGCGCCGCGGGTGCCGACCGGCATGAAGCAGGGCGTCTGGTAGCTGCCGCGCGCCGTGTGTGCCACGCCGGTGCGGGCTGCCCCATCTGCGGCCGTGAGCTCGAATCGAACGGGATGCATTACGTCAGGCCTCGATCCAGCAACATCGCGTCGCCGAAACTCAAGAAGCGGTACTCCTCGCGGAGCGCTTCCTCGTACAAGGTTCTCCAGCGGGAGCCGACGAACGCCTCGATCATCATCAGCAGCGTGGTGCGCGGCATATGAAAGTTGGTCATCAGTGCGTCAACCACCTTCCATTCGTAAGGACGGTGGATGAACAGCTGAGTCCGTCCCTCGCGCACGCCGAGGGTGGCAGCGCTCTCGAGGGCTCGAACGCTCGTGGTCCCGACTGCGACCACGCGACGCGCTGCCGAACACGCGTGCATGACCTCCGGGGGAACGCGGTAGCGCTCGCTGTGGATCTGATGGTCTCGCGGGTCGTGCGCGCTCACCGGTTTGAACGTGTCCAGCCCAACCACCAGTTCGACCCGGGCGATCTCGACGCCGCGAGTCACGAACGAGTCCATCAATTCCGGCGTGAGATGCAATCCTGCCGTCGGGGCCGCGCTCGAGGCGGGCTGATTCGCGTACACCGTTTGGTAGCGGTCAGGTCGCTCGAGGGGGGCGGTGATGTACGGCGGCAGCGGCATCTCACCGTGTGCCGCCAGCAGCGCAAGGGGGTCGCCCTCCCCCATGAGTTCGATGATCATCGTGTCGCCCGCCTCGCTGCGGCGCAGCACGCGCACGAGTGGCTGCCCGTTGGCGAACAGCTCCTCGTTGGCCAGCATCTTCTTCGCGGGGCGGACCATTGCCTCCCACGTACGTCGCTGGCCGTCCAGCGGTTCCAGCAGCAACACCTCTGCGGCACCGCCACTGGACCGGGTGAGACGCAAACGTGCGGGGATCACCTTTGTGTCGTTGACGACGAACACATCGCCATCGCGGAGAAATTCACCGAGATCGGCAACGCACCGGTGCAGCGGTGCGAGGGAGCCCTGATCCACCAACAGCCGAGCGGAGTCGCGCGGCTCGACGGGGTGCTGTGCGATGCGCTCGACGGGGAGCTCGTAGTCGAAGTCGGTCAGCTGCATGGGGCGCCAACGATACGGTTGCGAAATGTTCGATCCCCACAACGACCACCACCGAGTGGACACGCTTGAGGCCCTGCGCACCCATTATCGCAATGCCCGCCCGCTCACGCTGGGAAAGGAGCGACCGCAACTCGACGACGCAACTGCTGCCGTCGCCGCCAGCTGTCGGTTTGCCGCAATCGGTACCTTCGATGCTGATGGGAATGCCGACGTCTCACCGCGAGGCGGGCCGAGCGGATTCATCAAGGTGCTCTCCCCCACTCACCTGGCGATGGCCGACCTCGGCGGCAACAACAGGCTCGACACCCTGACGAACATCGTCGCCACCGGCAGGATCGCCCTGCTGCTGATCACGCCCGGCCAGACCGAGACCGTGCGCCTCAACGGGTCGGCGCACATCAGCACCGACCCCGAACTGCTCGCCAGCTTCGACCTGCCAAAGGTGCCCACGTCGGCCATCGTCCTCCAGTTGGACACCACCTATATGCACTGCGCAAAGGCATTCATGCGCGGTGGCATGTGGGACACCGACGTATGGGCCGAAATGGCCGACGTGCCCGACGGGTCAGCGGTGCTGGCCAGCCAGGGTGTCGTGGAGGATGCAGCGGCGACGCGAGCCCTTCTCGATGACGACTACAAGGCCGAACTCGACAGCGAAGCAGGTATTGCCTAGGCCATTTTGGCTTGCAGGCGACGGTCGAGCGCGTCGAGGAAGTCCTCTGTCGTCAGCCATGGAGCGTCCTTGCTGATCAACAGGGCCAGGTCCTTCGTCATCTCGCCGGCCTCGACTGCCTCGATGCAGACGTTCTCCAGCGCCTGGGCAAACGCGACCACTTCGGGCGTCTCGTCCATCTGACCGCGGTAGGTCAAGCCCTGCGTCCAGGCGTAGATGCTGGCAATCGGGTTGGTGGACGTCTTGTTGCCCTTCTGGTGCTCGCGGTAGTGGCGAGTCACGGTGCCGTGGGCGGCCTCGGCCTCGACTGTCTTGCCATCGGGGGTCATCAGCACACTGGTCATCAGGCCAAGTGAGCCGAATCCCTGCGCGACTGTATCGCTCTGCACGTCGCCGTCGTAGTTTTTGCAGGCCCACAGGTAGCCGCCTTCCCACTTCATCACGCAGGCGACCATGTCGTCGATGAGGCGGTGCTCGTAGGTGAGGCCGGCGGCGTCCATCTCGGCCTTGAATTCGGTCTGGTAGACCTCTTCGAAGATGTCCTTGAACGAGCCGTCGTAGGCCTTGAGGATGGTGTTCTTGGTGCTGAGATAGACCGGCAGGCTGCGGTTGAGGCCGTAGCGCAGCGACGCACGGGCGAAGTCGCGAATGCTGTCGTTGTAGTTGTACATACCCATGACCACGCCACCGTCGTCGCCGTAGTCGGCAATTGTCATCTCCACCGGGGCACTGCCGTCGGCGGGCTTGTAGGTCATGGTGACCGTGCCGGCGCCTGGAACCTTGTAGTCGGTGGCCTTGTACTGGTCGCCGTGGGCGTGGCGGCCGATGACGATCGGCTTGGTCCAGCCAGGCACGAGCCGAGGAATGTTGGAGATGACGATGGGCTCGCGGAAGATGACGCCGCCGAGGATGTTTCGGATGGTGCCGTTCGGGCTCTTCCACATCTTCTTCAGGCCGAATTCCTCCACACGCTGCTCGTCGGGCGTGATGGTGGCGCACTTGACTGCTACGCCGTGTCGCTTGGTGGCGTTGGCCGAGTCGATGGTGACCTGGTCGTCGGTGGCGTCGCGGTGCTCGATGCTGAGGTCGTAGTAGTCGAGTTCGATGTCGAGATACGGGAGGATGAGCTTGTCCTTGATGAACTGCCAGATGATGCGCGTCATTTCGTCGCCATCCATCTCGACGACCGGGTTCTTGACCTTGATTTTTGCCATCTCGCGACTCCCTCTTTGAAACGACTGCGTGCGGGCCAACTGCGTGTGGCCGTACTTGTATCGGACTTGTATGACCCTAGCTCGCACGTCACACACCACAGCAAACGAACGGGTCGAGTTCCACTGCCGGCGCCCGCGCACCTAGCATCGGGCGCGATGGATTTTTCCTGGACACCCGAGCAGCTTGTACTTCGAGAGAAGGCGGCCGCTGTGGCCGCCGATGCCGTTGCTCGTTATGGCCGCAGCAACGACTCGTGGATCAACGGGTACTCGAAGGAGTTCTCCAAGGAACTGGCTGGTCACGGCTGGATCGGAATGACCTGGCCGAACAACCCTTACAGCGGCACGTCCAGCCCGGCCATCGACCGCTTGATCGTTGGCGAAGAGTTGATAAAGGCTGGCGCCCCCATCGCTGCATCATGGTTCGGCGATCGTCAGATGGGCCCAGCCCTGCTTGCGTACGGCACGCCCGACCAGCAGGCCGGCTTTCTGCCCGGCATCGTTGGTGGCGAGACCACCTGGTGCATCGGAATGAGCGAGCCGAATGCCGGCAGCGACCTGGCCAGCCTGAAGACCACGGCCGAGCGACAAGGCGATGTCTTCGTGATCAACGGGCAGAAGATCTGGACAAGCTTCGGAGCGGTCAGCGATTACTGCTACCTCATCTGTCGAACTTCGCAGGATGGCCCACCACATGCGGGCATCAGCGAAGTCATCGTGCCGATGAACACGCCCGGCATCGAGGTGCGCCCCATCAAGGACATGACCACCAATCGCCACTTCTGCGAAGTCTTCTTCACCGATGTGCGAGTACCAGTGGAGAACCTGGTTGGCCTGGAGGGCGGCGCCTTCAAGCAGACGATGCGGCAGTTGGAGCACGAGCGCGGGGGCATCGACCGACTGGTCAGCAACCACGCGCACTACCTCATCGCGTTGGCCCACGCCGACACCACCAACCCCGTAGTTCGCGACGAGATCGCGAAGCTGGAGATCGGCTATCGCATCGGCCGCATTCTGGTGATCCGTGAAGTGCTCAAGCAGGCGCCCACCGGGTTCAGCGCAGCAACAAAGTGCTTCTGCACCGAGCACGAGACGCGGGTCAGCGACTTCGTGTCGCGAGTGCTTGGGCCGCAAGCAATGCTCTGGGACGACGTCACCAAGGGCCTTGCGTATGCGCCCGGCTACACCATCATGGGTGGCACGTCCAACGTGATGCGCAACATCCTCGGCGAACGTGTGCTCGGCCTCCCTCGCTAGCTGTCGTTCCAGCTGAGCGCGGAGGCTACGGTCGGCCGAATGGCAGACCTGCTCGCGCTCTCGGCGCGCATCATCGACAGCGGACTCACCGACCAACCCGTCAACCGCGTCACCAACGAGCTCAGCGAAATCGCTGACGGTATTGCGATGGTCGAGAGCTTCAGTCATTGCATCGCGCTCAGCACCGCCGACGGGCTGGTCTGTTTCGATGCGTCGGGCGCGCAGAGCGGCCAGGCCGTGCGCGACTCGCTGCGTGGCTGGAGCGGCGACCGTGTCAGCCACCTCGTCTACACCCACGGCCACGCAGACCACATCGGGGGCAGCATGTTCTTCAACGACGACCGGCCGATGGTGGTGGGCCACGAGAACGTCGCGGTGCGGATGGACAGGTACGAGTACACGAACAACTGGAACCTGCTGATCAACGTTCGCCAGTTCGGAGGCATCTCCGGCGATCTCAATCTGAACCTCGGCGGTGACGATGCAGCGGCCGGAGGCAGCGCACCCCGAATGGGCCGTCGCTTCCTACCCGCCGCCACGCTTCGGCCCGAGACGACGTTTGCCGACGCAGGCGAACTTCACGTCGGTGGCGAGCGGATCGAACTGCATCACGACCGCGGTGAAACCGATGATCACCTGTGGGCGTGGTTGCCAGAGCGCAAGTCGCTGATGACGGGCGACTTCCTGATATGGAACTTCCCGAACGCAGGCAACCCACAGAAGGTGCAGCGTTATCCCATCGAGTGGGCGGCGGCTCTGCGCAAGATGATCGCCAAGGGACCGGAGTTGTTGCTGCCCGCCCACGGCCTGCCAATCGAAGGCGCTGAGCGGATTACACGCGTGCTCGACGACGTGGCGACCGCTCTCGAGAACCTCGTGGCGGATGTCGTTGCCCTGATGAATTCAGGCGCCAACCTCGACACCATCGTGCACACCGTGCGCGTGCCGGCCGAGACGCTGGCCAAGCCCTACCTGCGGCCGTTCTATGACGAGCCCGAGTTCGTCGTTCGCAACATCTGGCGCCAATTCGGTGGCTGGTGGGATGGCGCCGCGTCACGCTTGAAGCCGTCGCCCGACGCGCACCTTGCGGCCACCATCGCCGACCTCGCTGGCGGAGCCGACGTGTTACTGCGACGCGCCGATATGGCAATGGTCGACGGCGACGTTCGGCTCGCCTGCCATCTCGCCGATCTTGCCGGCTGGGCAGCGCCTGGCGACGCCGAGATTCACGCCGGACGTGCGGCCGTATACCTCGCCCGCCGCAGGGCCGAGCCGAGCCTGATGGCCAAAGGCATCTTCGCTGCAGCCGCCCGCGAGAGCCAAGCCATCGTTGACCTTGCGTCCGACGGGGCTACTGGCGGCTGAGGCTGACCAACACCAGTGCGAGCGCGGCTGCGACCAGCCCGGTCGTTTGCCACTTCGTGAGTCGTTCCTTGTCGATGGTGAAGGCAAGTGCAACAGTGCTTGCGGGATAGAGCGAGGCGACGACAGACACGATGGCCAACATGCCCCCCCGCACTGCGGCGAGGTACAAGACGTTGGCACCCATGTCGAAGATCCCGGCAACGACCGCCAATTGCAGTGAGTCGCGATGGCGAGCAGGACGTGCTCGGGTCAGCCCAGCCAAGCCGATCAGCATCGGAACTGACACAAGACGGGCGATGACCAGCGGCCATACACCCGAGTCTGAATCCGCTTGGTCGAGTGCGACGAACAGCAAGCCGAAGCAGGCGCCGACCCCTACCGCGAGCGCCACGATCCGCGGCGGCGTGTTGTGCCGATGGGTGCCAATCGCACCACTGACCAACGCCACGGCGGTCACTGCGATCGCGATGCCAACCAGTGCGAGCCCACCTGGCCGCTCCCCGATCAACAGGCCGGCGACCACTGGTACGACGGCACCGACGACGGCGCTGGTAGGTGCCACCACCGAGATCTCGCCGTGCGCGAAACCGTGATAAAGCCCTGCGATGCCCAGAGCGCCAACGACTCCGGCGAATGCACTCCATGCCCACGTGCCCAGCGAGGGTACCGGCGTGCCCATCACCGCAACAGCCGCAAACACCAACACCAGACTGATCATCTGGCCGAACGCGGCCACGATCACACTGGCCTGGTGCCGGCTGGCACGGCCGCCGAAGTAGTCGCCCACGCCATAGACGAGCGCAGAGCCGAGTGCTAGCAGGACAGGCATGGAGCGCTAGTCAACCAGCCCGAGCTGATACATGAGTTACCAGTCCGTCGGTCGGTAGTCCTTCAGGAACTGGCCCCACACGTGCCGCCCAGTATTCACGCCGTCGATGATGGGGTCCACGATTCGCGCAGCGCCATCGACGATGTCGAGCGGCGGATGGAAGTGATGCTGCGCAATCTTTCGTTCGGCGATGAGCACAGGGTCTTCATCGCTGACCCAGCCGGTGTCGACGCTGTTCATGTGAATGCCGTCGGCGTGATAATCCGCGGCGGAGGTGCGGGTCATCATGTTGAGCGCGGCCTTCGCCATGTTGGTGTGCGGGTGGCGCGTCGTCTTGAAGCGTCGGTAGAACTGGCCCTCCACGGCAGAGACATTGACAATGTGCTTGTCGCGACCCGGCGAGCGCAACATCAGCGGCTTCAGCCGTGCGTTCAGTACGAAGGGCGCGACCGCGTTGACCAACTGCGTCTCCAGCAGCTCCACCGACGAGACCTCGGCCAGCGTGAGACGCCACGAGTTTCGGTCGCGTAGGTCCACCTGCTGCATGTCCTGGTCCAGCCGACCCTGGGGAAAGAGGTCGCCGTTTCCACCCAGGTCCTCCGGCAGGAGCCCGGCCTGCGACAACTGTGCCGAATGCGTGACGCCTATCGGCAGCACGGGCGAGGCGGCAACCTCGTCGGAGCGGCCCGACGACAACATGTCGTACCCACGCAGGCCCTCGTATGCGCCCAGCAACCCGGCCGCGATGGGTGCCAACGTGGACAGCGCGCCCGACTCGATGTCCATCATGTGGCGGTAGAACTCGGGTGGTCGGCGCACCGTCTGGCAGGCGTTGTTGACGATGAAGTCGAGTCGGTCGCGCGTGTCGAGCAGGTGCTTGCAGAACGCCTCCACACTTGGGGTGTGGCGTAGGTCGAGCCCGAAGATCTCCAGCCGTTGGCCCCAGTCGGCGAAGTCCACTTCGGACGCGTAGCGTTGTGCGGAGTCGCGGGGAAACCGAGTGGTCACGATCAGATGGGCCCCGGCGCGCAGCAGCTTGATACCGGCCTGGTAGCCGATTTTGACGCGCCCGCCCGTGAGTAGTGCGACCCGCCCCGAGAGGTCGGCGGTCTCGCTGCGCTTGGCATAGTTGAACGCGGCGCACTCCGGGCACATCTGGTCGTAGAACGGGTGGATCTGCGAGTACTTCTGCTTACAGATGTAGCAGTGCTGCGGTTGCGCCGACTCGCGTTCCTGGTTCGTTTCATCATCGATCGAGTCGGGTTCGGACATCGCCGGCGCGAAGACGTTCGGCGTGGTGAACACCGGCTTGGCTCGCAACGACCGAATACCGGTCTCGTTGAGCGCCCCCTGGTCGCGCTGCGCCTTCTGCTGTTTCAGGTCGCGACGCTCGGCCTTGATCTGGCGTCGGCGCGCCTCCACATCAGGCTCGTACACATCGCCCGCCGCGCTCAGCAGACGGGTGCGCTGCTCCAACGGCAGCGCCTGCAACAGCGAGCGATTTGCGATCACCGCCTCGAGCAACTCGGCTGCGGCCTGCACTCGGGCAGCGAATTCCTCGGACACGGGCCATGACGCTAACGCCCAAATCTCTGACACCCGAGTGGGTACTCGCATCCCGGGGTATGAGTGCCCACTCGGGTGGCGAGCTGGCACTCGCACCGGTTGCGTGGCACTCGCACCGGTTGCGTGGCACTCGGGGCGGGGAACGGACGGTTGTCGTGGGCGTGACGGGACTCGAACCCGGGACCTCCACGATGTCAACGTGGCGCTCTAACCAACTGAGCTACACGCCCGTGTAGCGACCGTTGAATCTAGCAGTCAGTGCAGCCGCAACGACACTTCGTTGGCGAGAAGACGACCTGTTCGCGTCAGTCGCACACGTTCACCGTCCGTTTCGACCAACCCTTCGAGGCCGTCGATGTCCAAGGAGTTCGCCGGCACTCCGTCGCGCATGCGAATGGCCAGCTGCAGGCCCTCCACGTGGCGGGTCGCGTCGTCGAGCGTCTCCCCAGCGGCCTCGGTGGACTCGTTGCCGTCGACGGCGGCGATGTAGCGCTCGGGCGTGCGGACGTTCCACCATCGGCGGCCATCACTGTGGCTGTGCGCAGCGCTGCCGAAGCCGAAATAGTTCCCCTGCTGCCAATACAGGATGTTGTGACGGCATTCGTACCCGGGTTTGGCCCAGTTGCTGACCTCGTAGTTGGAAAGGCCGGCGGCGGAGAGCAGCTCGTCAGCCAACTCGTACTTGTCGGCGAGATCGTCGTCGTCGGGGTGCCGCTCGGGCTCGAGAGCCAACGGAGTTCCAGCCTCCACTGTGAGCGCGTACGCGGAGATGTGCAGCGGCTCCAGGGCAATGGCTCCCTCCAACGTTTCACGCCACTGGTCGAGTGTCTCGCCGGCGCCGCCGTAGATCAGGTCGAGGTTGAACGTCGGAATGCCTGCTTCGCGGACCGCGGCGACAGCGAGCCGGACGTTGTCGGGGTTGTGAGTTCGGCCAAGAGCAGTGAGCACAGTCGGCACCATCGACTGCACACCAATGCTGACGCGGGTGACGCCGGCTGCTCGGAAGGTGCGGTACATCTCCACCGTCACATCATCCGGGTTACACTCGACGGTGACCTCGGCGTCAGGCGTCGTCGCAATCGCCCGCAGCACGTCGCCCAGCGCTGCAGGGTCCACCAGGGTGGGTGTACCGCCGCCCACGAACACACTGGTCACGGGCGCCAGCCCGGCTCGAACGATGTCGGTCTTCAGGGCCGACAGGTACTGGTCCTGCAGGTGCCCACGATCGGTCCACGTGGCAAAAGCGCAGTAATCACAACGCTTGGCGCAGAACGGAATATGGAGATAGACCCCAAGCGGATCAACGGCAAGTGCCTGCTCGGCAGAGGGATCAACGGCAAATGACTGGCTCACCACGAGCCGCAGCGTACAGCCGGTGACTAGGGGCGGAAGAGGAGGTCGAGAGCGTCGAGACGCTGACCGACCTGATCAACAGGCACATCGAGCATGGCTGCGATGGCACGTGTGTCGTCGCCGCGAACGGTGATGACCTTGCCATTGAAGTCCTGGCGCTGCACCTGAATCATCTTCAGAAAGCGGACCAGCATTTCGAACGGCTGACCGCTGAGCTGCGTCAACTTCAACAGATCCACCGCCAGCTTCTTGCTGTTGAGTAGGTCTGCTTCGTTGGACGGGGTGACGTCCTCTCGGGGCAACAGCTGATCGACCGGCACGTTGTAGAACTTCGCCAGACGCTCGAGCCGAGGCACCGAGATGGCCCGCTCTCCGCGCTCATAGGCACCCAGTACGGACGCCTTGAACTCTTCGTTGGAGGAGGCTTCGACTTCCTGGAGCGACAACCGCTTCTGGCGTCGGATAACACGCAGCCGCTCACCGACCTTACGGCTGTAAGGGGAGGCGATCACATCGTCATCGTCGAACTCGCGCATGTCCACTCTTCCTTCTTCCTGCGGCTGGTCCGCCCAGCGCTCGTCGGACGACATCATGGCACGTCCGTACCGTGAAAACAACGCATAGTGAGCGCGAATCACTCAGCGGAGGAATTGACAGTTCTACGTCAAGAAAGTGACAGCAGCCACCACTGCGGCGGTCTCGATGCGCAAGACGTTCGGGCCGAGCGCAACCAACGTCGTTGCTGCTGCCAGTTCGTTGTCGGAGAATCCACCCTCCGGACCAATCACGATGGTTGACGGTCGCCAACCCAACGCACTGGCGGCCACCCCTGCCGGCTCGGCTACTGCGACGCTGTCGCGGGCCAACACCTCGGTGCAGGCATGCGGACCGGTGATCGCCGGCAGCCACACTCGACGGCTCTGCATTGCCGCCTCCTTTACGACCCGGCAGGCTCGCGCACGTTGTTTCTCCGCGCGATCACCCTCCCATCGCACCACACTGCGGTCGCAGTGCAGCAGCACGATCTCGGAGACGCCGACCTCGGTCAGCTTCTGCACCATCCACTCGGCCCGGTCACCTTTGGGGATCGCGCTCGCGATCGTGAGCCACGGGGCAACCGGCTCCATGGTCGGCTCCCCGACCGGTCGCAGCGAGTGCCCGACCACCTTCGTCGCTTGCCATCCACCGCAGCCGTCGCTGACGGTGACGCACTCACCATCCCTGATCCGCAGGACGCGAAACAGATGGTGAGCATCGTCGGGCTGCAGCGTCGGGTCGCACAGCGACTCCACGAAGAAATGCGCCGCGCTGGAACGCAGCGCCGGGTTCACTGGAACGCCGACTTGATGCGGGCGAACAGACCGTGCTCAGAATGCAGTTCCTCGCCACGTGACTCGGCGAACTTCTTGAGCAGCTCGACCTCCGACTCACTGAGCTTGGTGGGCACCTGCACCTGTACGCGCACACGCAGATCGCCGCGCCCGCGGCCTTGCAGCCGCGGCACGCCACGCTGGCGCAGCACGAACTCCCGGCCGGGCTGCGTGCCGGCCGGCACCAGAATTTCCTCGTCGCCGTCGAGTGTCGGCAGCAGAAACTTGGCCCCCAAGGACGCTTGTGCAATCGACACGGGCAGGTCGGTGATCAGGTCGTCGTTCTCGCGGCGGTAGCGCTCGTGGGCAGCCACGCGAATGTGGACGTATAGATCGCCCGCCGTCCCGCCTCGCGGGCCGACTGCGCCGCGACCGGTGAGCCGCAAGGTGGAACCTGTGTCGACGCCCGCCGGAACATCCACTTGGTACGTCTTCTCGCTGATGATCCGACCCTCGCCGGCGCACTTCGGGCACGGAGTGACGATGACTTGGCCAACCCCACTGCACTTCTGACATGCCGAGGAGGTGACCATCTGCCCCAACATGCTCTGGCGCACTCGCTGCACCTGGCCGCGTCCGTTGCACTCGCTACAGGTCACTGGCTTGGTGCCCTCGCCGGCGCCGGTACCGCCGCAGTCATCGCACCGCAGCGCCGTGCGCAGCGTGACTGGCACCGTGGCACCAAACACCGCTTGCTCGAACGCGACGTCGGCAACGACCTCCAGGTCTTGGCCACGCGGCGGGCCGGCCGGCCCGCGACCGCCAGCACCACCACCGAAGGGACCGCTGCCACCGCCGAAGAAGGCGTCAAAGAGATCGCCCAGACCGCCACCGGCGCCACCACCGAACATGTCGCCCATGTTCGGGCCGCCAGAGCCGCCGACACCCTGCTCGCCGAAGCGGTCGTAGCGGGCGCGGGTATCCGCATCGCTCAGCACCTCGTACGCCTGCGCGACCTTCTTGAACTGCTCTTCTGCAGCTGCGTCACCCGGATTCGCATCGGGATGAAGCTCGCGGGCGCGCTTGCGGTATGCCTTTTTCAGTTCGTCGTTGTCGGCTGTGCGGGGCACGCCGAGCAGTGCGTAGTAGTCGTCAGCCATTCGTGCTCCCACCGTCGCTGAGGTGCCGACCCAGTCGATCGCTCACCGCTTCGACGGTAGCGAGAGCCTGCGGATAATCCATTCGTGTCGGGCCGAGCACACCAATGGTGCCGACCTGCTCGCCGTCGACCACGACTGGGCGAACGACCACGGAGCACGCAACGAGCGGCTCGACCCCGTGCTCGGCACCGATGGCCACCGACAAGCCCCGATTCAACACATCGCGCACGAGTGTGACCATCACGTACTGCTGCTCCAAGGTGCGCAGCACCGAGCGCACCGTGTCGACGGCATCGAAGGCGTGGGCCATGGACGAGGCGCCTTGCACGAAGACCTGCTCGTCGGCAACGGACCCATCGAGTGCACCAGCGGCAGCCGAGCACACAGCATCCAGCTCGCTGTCACCGGTGAGAGGAATATGCACGCAACTGTCCAGCGACCGCCCCACCATGTGGGCCTGCAGGTGTGCAGTCGCGGCGGAGAGCCGTAGCTCGGACACTTCGTTGGGCAGCTCGACGGCCTGGTTCTCGACAACACCGTTGGACAGTACGGCCACGACCGTTGCGTGCCGGCCCACCAGGCCCACGACCTGCACCGAACGCACCACTGAGATTTCCGCGCGCGGCCCAACGACCACGGCAGCGTGGTGCGACACCTCGGCGAGGAGATTGGTGGTCTGGTGCAGCAGCTCCTCGAGTCGGCCGTGCGCCGAGCCGAAGAAGGCACCGACGCGCTGCGACGAATGCGTATCGAGGCGGCCCGGCTGAGCCATGTGGTCGACGAAGAAGCGGTAACCCTTGTCCGTCGGAATCCGGCCAGCAGATGTGTGCGGCTGAGCGAGGTAACCCTCTTGCTCGAGCACGGCCATCTCGTTGCGCACGGTCGCCGAGCTGACTCGCACACCTGGGGCATTGGCGATGTGAGTGGAACCGACCGGTTGCGCGGTCGCGATGTACTCCTGCACCACTGCTCTCAAGATTGCTGTCTTGCGTTCGTCGAGCATGGCTCACCTGCCGTTCAACAACTCGGCGCATCGGATGCGATTGGCACTCCAGGCTACCGACTGCCCGCGGTCACCTGGTGGAACCGCTGCAGCGCTTCGTCGCGCTCCACCGCGTGATCGACCATCGGGGGAGGGTAGCCGTCGGGTCGCAGGATTCCGAGTTCGTGCACAGCGCCACTGACAGCCGCCAGCTCCGGAATCCAACGACGGACGTAGTCGCCGTCTGGGTCGAAACGCAATGCCTGCGTTGTTGGGTTGAAGACCCGAAAGTACGGCGACGCATCGGTGCCGGTGCCCGCAGTCCACTGCCAGCCATGACTATTCGACGCCAGGTCACCGTCGATGAGGTACCGCATGAAGTGACGGGCGCCCCACTGCCACGGCAGATGAAGGTCCTTCACCAGGAAGCTGGCAACCAGCATTCGGACGCGGTTGTGCATCCAGCCCGAGGCGTGCAGTTGCCGCATGCCCGCGTCAATGATCGGAAATCCGGTCTGTCCTGCCGTCCATCGTTCGAAGCGTCGGTGCGCAGCGGCGTCAGTGTCGACGGCCATCGCGTTCATCCGCTGGTTCAGGTTCTCGCGGGCGGTCGCAGGCTTACGAAAGAGGACGTCGGCGTAGAACTCGCGCCACGCCAGCTCGCTGGAGAACGTGTCAGCACCGGCGCCTGGCTCGAGGTCGGCAAGCAGTTGCCGCGGGTGCACCAGACCCCAGCGCAGCGCCGCAGAGAGCCTGCTGGTCCCTTCCACGGCTGGCGTGTTGCGCAGCTCTCGATACTTCGCCACGGCGGGGAGAAACTGCTGCCACTGCTCGTGCGCTCCACGCTCGCTGGCCGCTGACTGCGGATCGACGTTGGTGCGGGGGCGTAGCGGAGGGCCGTCGCAGGGGACAGTCGGCGCACCGTGCCACTTCACCTCGGGAGCGTCCAGGGGTGCGTCCCACCCGACGGATCGCCACGCTTTCGAGAAGGGTGTGAACACTGAATACGGCGTACCATCGCCCTTGTTGACGTCACCGGGGGCCACCGCGTACGGGCTGCCGACACCGTGCAATCGAGCACCGAGCGAGCTCAGCGCGGCACCGACAGCTGCATCCCGCGCTCGGCCGTACGGCGCGTAATCACGAGAGACGTAGACGTCCTGGGCACCAACCTCGGCGGCCAACGCGGGAACTACCTTCGCTGGGTCGCCATGGCGGTACGTCAACGCCCCGCCCATCGAATCGTCCAGCGCCTGCAACGCGTCGGCCATGAAGACGCGCCGCGGCGCCCCCGACTTCGCAAAGACCGGGTCGATGACGAACAACGGAACCACGCGGGCACCGTCGGCTGCGGCCGCGTGCAGCGCCGGCAGGTCGGACAGGCGAAGATCCCTACGGAACCACATGATCGTCGTGCGGATCTGTCGAGCAGGCATCGTGATGCCAGTGTCGCCTACCCTGTGCGGCTGTGCCACATCCTGCGTCGCTGCCTGCGCTTGTCCTGCTTGTTCGTCACGGCGCGACAGAGTGGTCGGTGTCGGGACAGCACACCGGTCGCACCGATCTGTCGCTCACCGAGGAAGGCGTTGCGCAGGCAATGGCTGTCGGCCCGCTGATCGAGGAGCTGCTGGAAGGCCGCGATCCGCTGGTCTACACCAGCCCCCTCGAGCGTGCAGCTCGTACCGCCGAGCTTGCCCTCCCCCATCGAGGGGCGGAACCGTTGAATGCGCTACTGGAGTTTGACTACGGCGACTACGAAGGGCTGACCAGTTCGCAGATTCTGGAGCGGGACCCGCAGTGGGACCTCTTCACCACGGGCTGCCCAGGTGGCGAGAGCACCATGCAGGTGTCGGCTCGGTGCGATTCCTTCGTCGCCAAGGTCGAGCGGGAGGGGGCCGGCCGCGCCGTGGTCGCGTTCACCCACGGCCATCTCAGCCGCATTCTCACTGCGCGCATGTTGAACCTGGCTGCGGCCGGCGGGGCGTCACTCTGGAACGACACCGCCAGCGTCGGAGTAATCAACGAGCACCGGGGCAGGCTGGTGTTGGTGGGTTGGAACCTCTGCGCGTACTGATCGCCACCTCAGAGTGAAGCCGATGGTCACTGAGACGAGGGCGATCACACTGCCGTAGGCAAGGCTCCATTCCGCACCGACGTGATCCGCAATCCAGCCGGTAATCGGTGCGCCGATCGGTGTTGTGCCCAGGAAGGCGACAGCGGACAGCGCGAGTAGCCGACCACGCATGTCGGCCGGTGACTCTTGCTGCACGATGGCGTTCAACGCAGCGATGAAGGCAGCGCCGCCAAACCCAACCGGCAATGCAAGCAGCAACGCCGCCCAGGCATTCGGGGCCCACGCAAAGGCGATACCACTGACGCCGAGCAGCAGGCCGTTGCCGAAGAACCAGTAGGTGGTGACCCGGGCGCGTGCACCCGTGAACAACGAGCCGATCAGGCTGCCCAGACCCGTGGCCGCCAGCAGGATGCCGAAGAACGGCTTGCTTCCGTAGCGCACGTCGGCGATCGTGAGCAGCGAGACGCTGTAGTTGAAAGCGAATGTGCCAACGACGGTGAAGGTGACGAACACCACCAGCAGTCGCCGGTCGTGGAGGATGAAGCGGAACGCGTCGCGCACGGGCGTGCCGCCGCGCTTCGCCACCGGAGCGGAATGCAGCTTCGTTCGATCGATCGCGACCAGCGGCCAGAGCATGGCGACGAACGAGACACCGTTCACGATGAACAACCAGCCGGCTCCGAGTGGGCCTTTGAGCCCTGCCGCGAGTGCGGGACCGAGAATGCGCGAGCCGGTCATGACAGCGGTGTTGAGCGAGATCGCGTTGGTGATCTCCTGCGGCTCGACGAGCTCGATCACGAACCCGCGACGCGCAGGGTTGTCGAAGGCGCCGATCACGCCCAGCAACAGCGACAAGCCGTACACCACCGGCAGGTTGACGAGGTCGAGCAGGTACAACGTGCCCAGCGTCAGCGCTTGTGCGGCCAGCAAGCTCTGGGTCAGCAATGCCATCGTGCGGTTGTCGCGCCGGTCGGCCACCGCGCCAGCCCACACACCGAGCAACAGCATCGGCAGGAACTGGCAGAACAGCGTGATGCCGACGTCGGCGGCGCTGCCGGTGAGCTCGTACACCAGCAGCGACATCGCGGTCATCTGCATCCAGGTGCCGACATTGCTGACCAGCAGACCGATGAAGAACAAGCGCGCGTTGCGATGTCTCAGCGAGCTGAACATGGGTGCGCGAGCCATCAGCGTCCTTTCTACAGCGCCGAGTCGCTATTCAGCGGACCAAGATGGAGGCGTGCAGCTCGCAGCCGACAGTCCAGACGTGCTGCTCGCGGCGTTGAACGAGGCAGGTGCGACCAGGGGAAGCCGAGTTGGACTGGCAGTGTGCCCCAACGGCGAGATCGGGTTGGCCGTTCGGGACACACTACTGTCGATCTGCGAACCTCTGGCTGCCGAGACGATCGCCCAGGTCGATGATGCGTTGCGGCCACGCTGGGTGTGCTGGTCGAATGCGACCTCCACTGCTCTGCTGGCTCGTGATGTCAGGTTGGCAACCTGCTGGGACATCGTGGCGGTGCACCGCTTGCTGCGCGGTGGTTGGCGGGCCGATGCCGGCCGCGTGTGGGCGCAGCTCCACGGGCTGGACCACCACAACATGCCGGCGATGGGTCAGCTCAACCTGCTGGGTGGCGAGGGCGACGACGGGGGCGACAGCGACTACCCGGTGCGCCCAGACGGGTATCTGCGTCCCGAGTGGCTGACAGGAGGATGGACTGACACGCCTGCCAAGGCCGCTCGGTGGGCCGGCGTCGCATGGAGTGCCGCAGAACTCCAGCAGCGGATGATCGACGAATTGATGTCAACAGGCCAGGTACAGGGCGACGCGTCGGCGACCGCACGTTCCGAGTCCGCGGCAGAGCTGCTGTGTGCGGAACTGGCAGCCGACGGATTGCCGATCAACGTGCCAGCGGCCGAGGCGTTGATCGCCTCGATGGTTGGCCCTCGCGCCGCCGATGAAGTGGAGGCCGCGGAGGGTCGGGCACGCCGCGACGAGGAAGTGCTGCGCCACCTGCCACCCCGGAGCGGCATCGACCTACGCAGCCCCGCAGACGTGAAGAGCCTGCTGCGCCGGCTTGGAATCGACGTGCCCGATACCCGTGCATGGCGGCTGGAACAGCTGCGCCAGGTGCACCCCGCGATCGAAGCGTTGCTGCACTGGCGAAAGGCCGAGCGCGTCGCCACGACCTTCGGCTACGGCTGGTTGGACGCCAACGTGGGTGCTGATGGCCGTCTGCGTGGCGAATGGTCCGGCAGTGACGGGGCTGCCGGCCGGATGACGGCTGGCGCAGGGCTGCACAACCTTCCCGCCGAGCTACGTCCTGTGGTGGTCGCCGATGACGGCTGTGTGTTCGTGCGCGCCGACCTCGGGCAGATCGAGCCACGCGTGCTGGCGGCAGTGAGCGGCGACCAAGCGCTGTGTCGCGCGACGCAGGACGACGACCTGTACGCACCGGTGGCGAAGCGTCTGGGTGTCGAACGGCCAGTCGCCAAGATCGCTGTGCTCGCGGCGATGTACGGGCAGACCAGCGGCACTGCCGGGCAGGCGCTGCGCGGAATGGAGTCCGGCTACCCAGTGGCGATGAAATACCTCAGCGATGCCGCCGAGGCCGGGTTCGACGGCCGCGAGCTGCGCACGTACGGAGGCCGACTGATTCGAATGTTCGAGATCGCCGACGGCGCCGACCACCGTGCAGCCGCTGCCGGCCGCGGGCGTTATGCACGCAACGCGATGGTGCAGGGTGCGGCCGCCGAACTGTTCAAGGTGTGGGCGGTGACCGTGCGTACCCGGGTCGCCAGCCTTGGGGCGCGGATAGTGCTGTGCCTGCACGACGAACTTTTGGTGCACGTGCCCGCACCGCAGGCCGAGGCAACGGTGCAGCTGTTGCACGACTGCCTGGCCGAAGCCGCGTTGCGCTGGCAGCCCCCTGGCGCCCATGTTCGGTTCGTGGCCGACATCAGCACAGTTCGAAGCTGGGCCGACGCCAAGGCCTAAAGGGCTAGCGATGGGCGACCGCCGGCGCCGAGGTGAACTGCATCGCGCCGTCCTCCAACTGCCCCGTGCGGAACAACTTCTTGTCGCTGGTGTAGCTCTGCGTGTTGATCCACGGCTCGCGGTCGCCTTGGCGCGGGAACATGTGCATGACGCGCTGCATGTAGCCGGCTGAGAAGTCGTCGATCCAGGGGCGCTCGGGCATGTTGGCGTCCTCGGCACGCAGGCGTGGCGTGCATTCGACCGTCCCGGTGGTCTCCATGTGGTTCAACAGTCTGCATACGTACTCGCAGGTGAGGTCGGCGCGCAGCGTCCACGACGCGTTCACGTACCCGAACGACGAGGCAAGGTTGGGCACGCCGGAGTAGGAGAAGCCCTTGTACGTCCAGGTCGTGGAGAAGTCGACGGGCTTGCCGTCTACCACGAAGTCCATCTCTCCAAGGGTCACCAGGTTGAGGCCGGTAGCGGTGACGATGATGTCGGCTGTTAGCTCGTTGCCCGACTGCAGGCGAATGCCGGTCTCTGTGAACGTGTCGATCTGGTCTGTCACCACCGATGCCTTGCCCGATCTGATGGCAGTGAACAGGTCGCCATTGGGCACCAGGCACAGGCGTTGATCCCACGGGTTGTAGGTGGGTGTGAAGTGCTGCGCCACGTCGTAATCGGGACCCAGTGCCTTGCTCACGCGACCGATCAGCTGAGTTCTCACCTTGTCGGGTTGGGTACGAGTGCGCTTGTAGATCATCTGCTGGAAGGCGACGTTCTTCTTGCGGGTGATCCAGTAGGCCAGCTTGTTGGGCAGCACCTTGCGCATCGCGTTCGCCACAGGGTCGCGATCCGGCGCGGCCACCACGTAGGTGGGCGAACGCTGCAGCATGGTGACGTGCGCCGCAGTATCGGCCATCGCCGGAATGAGTGTCATCGCCGTCGCACCCGAGCCAATGACCACGACGCGCTTGTCGGCAAAGTCGAGATCCTCCGGCCACGCCTGTGGGTGCACGATCTGACCCTTGAACTTGCCCCTGCCGGCGAACTCGGGCGTGTATCCGCCCTTGTAGCTGTAGTAGCCGGAGCACATGAACAGGTAACCGCAGGTGAACGTGACGGCCTCACCCGTGTCCTTGCGCTGACCGTTCACCGTCCACTGCGCGTTGTCGGTCGACCATTCTGCGCTTGCCATCTGGTGCCCGAAGCGAATGTGGCGGTCGATGCCGAATTCGTGAACGGTGTCGCGCAAGTACTGCAGAATCGACGGACCGTCGGCGATCGACTTGTCCGCGGTCCACGGCTTGAAGCTGTAACCCAGCGTGTGCATGTCGCTGTCGCTGCGTACGCCGGGGTAGCGGAACAGGTCCCATGTGCCACCGATGTCGTCGCGACCTTCGAGAATCACGTACGAGCGGTTGGGGCTCATGGTCTGCAGGTGGTAGCCCGCTCCGATACCTGAGATGCCGGCGCCAACAACCACCACGTCGAAATGCTCAACTGTCATACGGCGGACGGTACTCGCCCACACTCGCTCGACTGTCGTCCAAGGTGCCAGTCGACGAACGTGTCAGTCGTCAAGCTTGAGGGCGGAGATGAAGACGTCGCCGGGCACTTCCACGCGGCCGATCGACTTCATCTTCTTCTTGCCCTCCTTCTGCTTCTCCAGCAGCTTGCGCTTGCGCGTGATGTCGCCGCCGTAGCACTTGGCCAGCACATCCTTACGCTTCGCCTTCACCGTCTCACGAGCGATGATCTTGCCGCCGATGGCTGCCTGAATGGGCACATCGAACATCTGCCGCGGAATCAGTTCCTTCAGCTTCTCGCACATTCGGTTGCCGTAGGCGAAGGCCTTGTCGCGATGGACGATGGTGCTGAACGCGTCGGCAACGATGCCGTTCAGCAACAGATCGACCTTCACCAGGTTGCTGCGGTGATAACCGCTGAGCTCATAGTCCAGGCTGGCATAGCCCTGCGTACGCGACTTCATCTGGTCGAAGAAGTCGACCACCACTTCCGCAAGCGGGATCAGGTAGTGCAGTTCGACTCGCTCGGGCGACAGGTACTCCAGCTTGGTCATGTCGCCACGGCGCGTCTGGCAGAGGTCCATCAGCGTGCCGGTGTACTCCTTGGGCGTGATCACGCTGACACGGAAGTACGGCTCTTCTATGAAGTCGATGCTCTGCGGCATGGGCAGATCGGCCGGGTTGTCGATCAGTTCGACGACGCCGTTGGTGCGGTGGACGCGGTACTCCACGCTCGGGGCGGTAGCGATGAGCGACAGATTGAACTCGCGCTCCAGGCGCTCCTTCACGATCTCCATGTGCAACAGGCCCAGGAAGCCGCAGCGGAAGCCGAACCCCAGCGCACCAGACGATTCTGGCGAGTACGTGATGGACGCATCGTTGAGCTTCAGCTTCTCCAAGCTCTCGCGCATCAATTCGAAGTCGTCGCCGTCGATCGGGAACAGACCGCAGAACACCATCGGCTTCGGGTCGCTGTAGCCCTCGAGCACCTCGGTGGCACCGTGCACGAAGGTGGTGACGGTCTCGCCGGAGCGTGCCTGGCCAACCTCCTTGATGCCAGCGATGAGGTAGCCCACTTCGCCGGGGCCAAGTTCGTCGACAGGTGTCGGCACCGGGCGCCGTACACCGACCTCGATGGGCTCCTGCGGCGTGCCGGCTTGCATGAACAGCAATTTCGACTTGCTGTTCAGTCGGCCGTTCATCACGCGAACACTGCTGACCACGCCGCGATACTGGTCGTACTGGCTGTCGAAGATCAGTGCTTGCAGGGGCGCGTCCGGGTCGCCTTTCGGCGCAGGGATTCGCTCGCAGATGGCGTCCAACAGCTCGCCCACGCCGTCGCCGGTTTTTGCCGAGATACGAAGAATCTGCTCGGCCGGGATACCCAGCACAGTTTCGATCTCCATCGCATATCGATCCGGGTCAGCAGCAGGGAGGTCGATCTTGTTCAGCGCAGCCACGATCTCGAGGTCGTGTTCCAGCGCCAAGTAGCAGTTGGCCAGCGTCTGTGCCTCGATGCCCTGAGCAGCGTCGACCACCAGCACCACGCCCTCGCAGGCAGCGAGACTGCGGCTGACCTCGTAGCCGAAGTCGACGTGGCCGGGAGTGTCGATGAGGTGCAGAGTGTGCCCCTTCCAATCGACCCGCACGTTCTGCGCCTTGATGGTGATGCCGCGCTCGCGCTCGAGATCCATCGTGTCCAGGTACTGCGACCGCATCTCACGAGCGTCAACAGCGTTGGTCAGCTCCAGAATGCGGTCGCTGAGGGTGCTCTTGCCGTGATCGATGTGGGCAATGATGGAGAAGTTGCGAATGCGTGCGAGATCCATGGCGAGTCGCCCGAGCCTATCGGGCGGTTCCTTGTCCTTGGGAGACAAGGTTGGGGTCCTCCGTGTGCCGCTGATAGCCTCTCCAAGCCGATTTCAAGTCCAACAAAGGGTCTCCTCACGTGGCAAACATCAAGAGTCAAAAGAAGCGCATCCTCACCAACGCCAAGCGTGCAGATCGCAACAAGGCTGTGAAGAGCGAACTCAAGACCCGCGTCAAGAACGCTGTCAAGGCTGCAGAGACCGAGCAGAGCGAAGAAGCCCTTCGCCTCGCCGTCAAGCGCCTCGACATGGCTGCCGCCAAAGGCGTCATCCATAAGAACCAGGCCGCTCGCCGCAAAAGCCGCCTGATGAAGCAAATCAACGCCACCGCCAGCTGAGCGCTCGCAGACGAATGACAGCGAACCCGGGCGAAGGCCCGGGTTCGTTCGCGTCTGGGCTTCAGCGGCGGCCGGCTCCGGCCAGGCGCGACAGTCGGGCGACGAGGACTTCCATCACCAGTTCCTCGGGCCATTCTTTGGCGCCGCGTAGGTCGAGGTCGGCTTGGGCCAACAGGCCCACCGCGCGGGTGACTGCTCCCCCTCCAATCTTGCGGTATTGATCGAGTGCCTTCTTTGCCGGAAAACCAGGCTTGATGCCCATCGCCGCGGCTGCCGAGGCCTCATCGCGCGCACCGCTACCATCGAGCGACAGCAGCTTCGTGTAGTGCCCGTGCAGGATCGACATGACCTGCAGTGGATGGCGATCGCCGCCACGAATCATGCGATGCAACAGCTGCAACGAGACCGTGGTGTCGCCGCGGTCGATCGCGTCGGTGAGGTCCCATGGCGGAATGCCACCGGCGTCACCGAGGAAGGGTGAGATGTCCGCGCTGGTCAACTTCTTGTCATCGCCGTACGTCGAGTGCAGCGTGTCGAGGATGCCCTGTAACCGGCCGGCGTCTTCGCCCAGCCATGTGGCCAGCAGCTTCGTCGCTTGAGGGTCGAGTTTCAGCCCGGCGGCCTTGATCTGTTCGTCGAACCAGCCGGTGCGCTCGGACGCACGGCTGGGAGCAGCCGAACCAATGGTCGTTGCACCGCCGCGCTTCAGCGCATCCGTCAGCGCCTTCGCGATGCGGCCGCCACCGCCGACCAACACGAGATCGGTGCTCGACAAAGGGTCGTCGAGGTATGCCACCAGCGACGAGACGTCGTCCGCATTGAAGCGGCCCACGCCACGCGCCACCACCACGCGCTTGTCGGTGAGAAATGGCGATGTCTGTGCGGCGTCCACAACGGTCCGAACCTCGTAGTCCTCACCGTCGAAGTCGTCGACCATCAGCGAACGGTCGCCATCGCCGACCAACGTCCTCACGAGGTCGCTGATCGCGGACAGCATGAGCGACTCGTCGTCGCCGGTGATGAGGTAGCTCGCCATGGTGCTCTCAGATTGACACATCCTCGCCGTTGGCTCGCGAGCGACTCCACCACCACCAGCCAAGCAGGCACGCCACAGCGATCGACCACCACAACGAAGCCCACAACGGTGACGGCTCCACCGCCGCAGCGACACTCGCGACGGTCGAGACCCAGCGTGTCGCCACCGTCGCAGGCAGCATCACCAGCGGCTGCAGCGCTGCCGGCAACACAGACGCGAGCAGGCCGGCTGGCAGGCCGTACAACATGACGAAGCCAGCCGCCGGCACCGCTGCCAGGTTGGCAGGTAGCGAGACAATCGGCAGCCGACCGAACACCAGTACGCTCGGCAGCGCAACACCCGCCTGTGCGCCCAGAGTGACCGCCATCGGCAAGCGCAACCAGGCCGGGCCGGGCAGGCGCGGCGCCAGCCACGGCCCAACCGTGCACACGCCCAAGGTCGCTCCGACGGACAGCCAGAACCCGACCGACCACACCAACAACGGGTCGACGGCGACGAGGCCCAGTACTGCCAGCGACAAGATGCGTACCGGCCGCACCTGCTGCCCCCGAACGTAGGCCGTCGTCGCGAGCACGGCCATCACCCCCGCCCGCAATACGGACGGCTCGAACCGAGTCAGGGCCATGAACCACACGATGAGCGCCACGGTGGCTGCCCATCGCCACCAGGGTCGCAGCCATCGCAGCAGTGGGAGCGCAGCGGCCAATACGAATGCTACGTTCTGGCCCGATACGGCCGTCAGATGGGAAAGCCCGGACGCTCGAAAGCTGTCGACCATCCACACGGGCTGGCGGGAGTCGTCGCCGATGACGAGGCCCGTGAAGAGCGCGGCGTCGACATCCGTCATCGTCGACTCGGCGACGATGCGAAGCCTGTCGCGGACACGGTTGTTCGCCACGGCCAGCGGGGAACCGTCGATCACGTCACCGGCTACTTCGACTTGAAAGCGACCGACCACATGACGCACCTGCGCACGACGAGCATTCGATCCCAACGCGGTGCGGCGCCCGTCCACCCAGAGGAACTGGCCACTTTGCCGGTCGACGACCTTTCGACGGGCACCACCATAGAGCCAGGCGTCGAAGCGCTCGTCGTCGATCTCGATGGTGACCCGCAGCCCCGCCCCGAATGGCGCCGGGTCGGCAACGATCTCTGCCCAGCCGGTGTAGTCGCCCAGCTGACGTGGCGCCGCCTGCTCCCACGCCCTTGCACCGACCCACGACCCGACCAACGCCGCACTCGCGCACAGCAGCACCACGAGTGGCCGCTGCCGCAGCAGCACACCGCAGGCGACCGCAAATGCCGCCACCCAAATGCCCTGCCAGACGGCAATCACGAGGGCGACCGTGATCAGCAGGAGCCCTGTGTCGGAGAGATGGTGCCCGCGGTCCTGGCGCATCAAGTCGTACGCTCACTGGATGCAACCTGTGCAGGCGTACGCCCCACCACCGGCGCCGCAGGCACACGCTGCGCTTCCGGTGCGACGGGGCCCACGTGCGTACCGCCGACGGATTCGCCGCTTTGGCCCACTCGTAGCGCTGCTCCCGCCCGCCATCCTCGGTGCAACCGCGTTGCTCCTACTTCGCAACAACACCTCGACGGTGCGCGGCGTGCTGGGATTTCTGATTGCTGTGCTGGCCGCACCTGGCCTACTCGTCGGCGGTGCGCCGATGAAGGGCGGGATGGGCCTCTACATGGCGGCCGCAGTCGGCAGTGGCGTGTTGTGGCTCCTGATCGGTATCGCCGCGACGGCGCGCGCCACTCGCACCCCTGTGGCCACGTGGGGCGATTTCTGGAAGGAATACCTGTGGCTGGCAGGTGCAGTGTGGCTGGGAGTGATCGGCGCGCTCGTCGCCTCCAACCTGATCCTGGGCGGCGCGTTCCTCTAAGTCTCGAACGGCCGACAACCCGCCGGTTGGTCCTCACACCGTCACCAGCCCGCGGAGAGCATCGAGTTTCACCGTGCCGATTCCACGGACCTCGCCCAGATCATCGACCGCAGCGAAGGGTCCGTGCTCATCGCGGTACGCCAGAATCGCTGCGGCCGTCGCTGGCCCGACACCCGGCAGCGTGTCGAGATCATCGGCCGTGGCCGTGTTCAGATTGACTGGGCCGCTGGGGGCCGTGCTGGCGCCGGAGCCCGTCGTGCTGCCGGACGCAACGACCGGCGCGACTTCGCCAACCCGCGGCACGTACACCCGCTCGCCGTCCGTCAGGGCTGCAGCCAGGTTGATGGCGTCGGAGTTCGAGTCGACTGCGACTCCCCCGGCTGCCTGCACTGCGTCGATGACCCTGGCACCGGAGGACAGGCGATAGACGCCCGGCGACTGCACTGCACCTGCGACGTGCACCACCAGCATCTCTGATCCGATGGTCGAAGTGGGGACAGCAGATGGGGCTGCCTCAGAGGCGACTGACGACGACGTGGACGTGGACGTGGACGCATACGGCAGTTTCGACTCAGTAGTTGCCGGTGGCGGCTTCACCAGCCAGTACGCGCCAGCCGTCACCGCAAGAATCACGGTGGCGGACGCCACTATTCGCGCTGCGCCAACCCACTGGACCCATGCGTGTACTCGCGTCAGCACAGACATCGATGGTGCTGGGCGTTCCGGAATCTCGATCACCGAGGCTCCCTACGTCAGCGGGCGCGAAAGCCCGATTGAACGACTGGGGGAAGCCATGGCCGAACATATCGGCCGCGCTCCGAACTACGACGCGACGCGATCCGAAAGTTCGTCGCGAACTGCGGTGGCCACCTGACGACGTGCCACCCAATCAGCCTCGATCTCCATCGGAATACGCAGGTACGCACCGCGATGACCCTTACGACGCACGCGCCATAGCGCGTAGTTACCGACGTAGCGGACGCCGAAGCCAAGCACGCCGTACCGACGCCATTGGCGCACGTGCACCAACTCGTGACGCAGGAGGTAGGGCGACGCCTTGCCGTGACGCACGATCACCAGCGAGCGGAACGTGATGCCGTCGAAGCCCTTGGGAACTGGGCCGCCCTCCCACAAGCGGTACCCCTCACGCTGCTCGACGACCATGGCCAGCAAGCCTACCGCCGATTCCCACAGCCTCAGAACTGTTCGCAACGCCCGTCAGTAGCCGGGGTCACTGGGCCAGTTGGGCTGAAACAGGTGCCATTGCTCTGGGGCACGTCGGATCAGGAACTCCAGCTCGTACGCGAGGTTCTGGGTGATGCGTGCGACGTCGTCGCGTAGGCCGCCCGTACGTACCAGCGACAATGGTGGCCGCACGACCGCGTGATGACCGTTGTATGCAGACGTGAAGTAGCAACCCACTGGCAGGATCGGTGAACCCACCCGCAGGCCGAGCGTGGCGGGCCCAGCGGGCAACGTCGTTGTCTCCCCGAAGAACTCCACTTCGACACCGTTCTTGTCCAGGTCGCGGTCGCACAGCAGGCACACAATCTGGTTCTCGCGCAACGCTTTCAACACGGCCGGGCCCGCCGTGGGCCCAGTGGGCACCACGGTCATTCCGAGCTCCTTGCGCAGGTCGGCGAACCATTCGAACAGCTCGGGCGGCTCCAAAGCCTCGACAACCACGGTCAGCTTGTAGCCCTGGTCGGTCATCCAGCGGCCAGCCCACTCCCAGCCGCCGAGGTGCGGCAAAGCGAAGATGCACCCGCTGCCACGCTCCAATGCCTCGGTGATGTGCTCGAAGCCGTCGACCGTGAAGTTGCGATCCACGGTGCGCTTGCTGAGCGAGGGAAGTCGAAAGCTCTCCACGTAGTAGCGGGCATAGCTATCAAATGCCTGGTGCGCCGCAACCCGCAGCGAAGGGCCGCGCAACTTCGGGTTCACCCGCTTGAGGTGACGTTCGATCATCGCTCGTTTGGCCGGGCTGGCGAAGCTGGCCCCGAACCCCAGCGAAGTCGCCGCTGCGGACGCCACGGGACCGGGCATCAACTTCGCGGCAAGCGCTCCGAGGCGGTACGTGCCGACCGTCGCCGCGTCGGTGACCTTCTTACGGCCGGAGTCAGTGGCCGGCGATCGGTCAGTCACGGCAGCTTTCAGTCACGACGAATCGACGTACGACCGGTGGCGCGAGAGATACGCGTGTGGCGGCGCTCGGTGCGTACCACGCGGCGGCTCTGGCGACGGCTGCGACGCAGTTCGATGCGCTCGGCGGTCACTGGTGCAACGGCGGCCTGCTTCCAGACCTTCACGAAGCGTTGCACGGCGGTGATGGCCGTGAGTGCCAAGGTGATCCACAGAATGGGAATCAGCAGCGGCTCGTACACCAGGCCGAGCAGCAATGCGATGATGCGCTCGGCGCGCTCCATGATGCCGCCCTTGGCATCGAGGCCTAGCGACTCAGCCTTGGCGCGCATGTAGCTGATGACCGAGCTGAGCGCCATCACCGAGAACGGCAACATGGCCGTCAGCGGGTGATCACCACTGGCGAAATACCACGCGACACCACCGAACAACAGCGCGTCGGCAAAGCGGTCGATGGTGGAATCGAAGAAGGCGCCGCGCTGGCTGGAAGAGTTCGACGCCTTCGCGAGCGCACCGTCAAGAAGATCGGGAAGCGCTGCGAGGATGACGAGCAGCATGCCCAAGCGGAGCGAGCCGGCACCGATAGCCACGGCCGCCGCGACCGCGACCAGCAGACCCATCACCGTCAGGTGATCGGGCGTGAGACCAGTGCGGCGCAAGCCATTCCCAAGGGGCTTGACCGCCTTGTCGATCGGGACGCGAAACTTTCCGTCGAACATTGGTCCAGAGGTTACCCCTTGCCACCGGGCTCCGTACGGGACCAGCATGGCGGAATGACAAGTGCATCACCCGACGATCTCGCCGTCACTTTTCGATCCGTGCCTCGCCGACTGCGCGAAGCACAGGGCGACTCGCCCAATGACGAGTTCGACCGCCTGTCGGCAGAACTGAATCGGCTTCTCGGCGAGGCCAGCCGACTGCTCGGGACTACTGCAGATTCGGTGCAGGTCGCGAACGAAATTGCCTCCACACCTGCCGGTGCGTGGGCCGGAGCGACACTGGATCGTCTCCGTGAGATCGCATTGGCGATGGGACACGAACTTCGCAACATCGCCGTCGCTGGCGAACGCTAGATGTCCCACTCTTCGATGGGGTTCTCCTGCATCAGGTGCTCGACCACCTTGCCGTTGACCGCATCCACCAGCACGAGGCCACGACGACGCGGAGGGTCTTCAGCCGAGTAGATCAGCACCCGCCAGGTCGGCCGGCTGCGTAGGCCGCGCCACACCTGCTGTGCCGAAGCGTGCCCGACGGCGAAACCAACCGCACCCTGAGCTGCGACCAGTGCCTGCTTCTCGTCGATCTTCATGCGCCACCCCGACGTGATCGAGAACACTCCGAACACGCCCAACAGCAATGCCGCCCACAGGAACCCGCTGTTGACGAGCGCAGACGAATCGCCCTTCCACACCCACAGAACGACACACAGCGCACCGAAGGCGAGGTACAGCGCACCAGGCTTGCGGCGCCGGCTGTTGTCGGGGAACTCGTACGGCCCTGCGTACTCGTGAGCATTGAGATCATCAGGCAGCGCGTCGCGAACCTCGTCGCCGGAGGGTGCGTGCTGGGCGTCAGTGGCGTCGGTCATGTCTCGCTCAGGCTAATGGCCAAACGCCGTGTCGCCCTCATGCGGCATGGTTCGTAGAGCTGTGGCACCATGTGCGAATGAGTATGTTTCGCACTGATCGGGTTGCCTGCGGCGACGCCGGTGACATGGATCTTCACATCTGGACGCCCGAGCAGCCGCCGAAGGCTGCCGTGTTGTTGATTCAAGAGATCTTCGGCGTTGGGCCGTACATCCGGGCTGTCGGCGAACGGCTGGCAGCCGCTGGCTACCTGGTTGGGGCGCCGGATGTCTTTTGGCGTTTCGCACCAAACTGGGAAGCCGGCCACGACCCCGCCGGCCTTGGCGCCAGCATGGAGAAGGCCGGCCTATTGGACTTCCCGACAGCGGTCGGCGACGTCAGCGCAGCACTCGCCTACCTCGCCGCCCAGCCAGGCATCGAGACGGCCCCGGCCGTGATGGGTTTCTGCCTCGGCGGCACGCTCGCCTGGGCCGTCGCGGCCAACGCTGAGCCGTCCGTGTGCGTCAGCTACTACGGCTCGGGTGTGCCCGCCATGTTGGGCATGATCGACCAGGTCACCTGCCCGACGCTGTTCCATTTCGGCAGCGAGGACGCATTCATCCCGAACGAGGGCGTCGACGCAATCGGCGCGGCTATTGCCGGCCGTGAAGGGTTCGTCCTCAACGTGGAGCAGGCCGGCCACGCCTTCGACAACCACGAGAGCGAGATGTTCCACAACGAAGCCGCCGCCAAAGCCGCATGGGCAAAGACGATGGCGTTCCTGGGCCTCTACCTTCCGGCCTGACGCAACCGTTCAGTCGAACAGCGCCGGCGGCCGATCGAGGGTGGGCACGGCAAGGCCCATGTGCGCATATGCCGCCGGCATGGCAATGCGACCGCGGGGCGTGCGAGCAAGCAGACCCTGCTGGATGAGGAACGGCTCGTACATGTCTTCCACGGTCTCGGGCTGCTCGCCGACGCTGATGGCGACGGTGCTGAGCCCCACTGGGCCACCGGCGAACTGCTGGCAGATGGCGTTGAGAATTGCGCGATCGACCTTGTCGAGGCCGCGCTCGTCGACACCGAACACCTTCAAACCCTCGCGGGCAGTGGCCTCGGCAATGGTGCCGTCGCCGCGAACTTCAGCGAAGTCGCGCACCCGGCGCAGCAGCCGATTGGCGATTCGCGGCGTGCCACGCGAGCGACGGGCGATCTCCCATGCACCCTCTTGCGAGATACGAACATGGAGGATGCCTGCGGCCCGACGCACGATTGCTTCCAGCTCGTCGTCGGCGTAAAAATCCAGTCGCGCCACCAGACCGAAGCGGTCGCGCAATGGCCCGGTGATCATGCCGGTTCGGGTGGTGGCGCCAACGAGCGTGAACGGCGGCAAGGTAAGGCGGATACTGGACGCCGCGGGGCCTTTGCCCACCACGATGTCGAGCATGAAGTCTTCCATCGCCGGATACAGGATCTCTTCGACGGCACGCGAGAGACGATGGATCTCGTCGATGAAGAGCACGTCGCCTTCCTCGAGCTTGGTGAGGATTGCGGCGAGGTCGCCCGCGCGCTCGAGCGCCGGACCGGATGTGATGTGCATGTGCACACCCATCTCGGCGGCGACGATGCCGGCCATCGAGGTCTTGCCCAAGCCTGGCGGGCCCGCTAGCAGGAGATGGTCGGCGGGTTGGCCACGCAGCTTGGCGGCCTCCAACACAATCGAGAGATGCTCCTTCAGCTCACGCTGGCCAACGAATTCGCTGAGCTTGCGTGGCCGCAAGCCGACCTCGTCGACCTCCTCGTCGATGCTGACCATCTCGGGTTCTAGGAACTCGTCACGCACGCTTGGCCCCCAACAGCTTCAGCGCATCGCGCAGCAGGCTGGATGCATCACCATCGGCCGGCAGTTCGCGCATTGCATCGCGCACTTCCTCGGGACCGTAGCCAAGGCCGGCCAGTGCCTCACGCACGTCGCCGATCACCGACGCCTTGCCGCCGGCACCGACCGGCAAGGGGTCGAGCATGGGCAGGCTGAGGCGATTACGCAGCTCGACCAGCAGCCGCTCGGCAGTCTTCTTACCGACGCCCGGAACCAACGTCAGTGCGCCGATGTCGTTGGACGCAATGATGTCCACGAGCGCCGATGGTCCGTGGGTGCCAAGAATGGCCAACGCAAGTGCCGGCCCGATGCCATGCGTCGCGATGAGCACCTGAAAGGTGGTGCGCTCGTCGCGCTGCAGAAAGCCGAACAGCGTCTGCGCGTCCTCACGAATGTGATGGTGCACGTACACGAACACTGAGGCACCTGGCTCGAGTTCGGCGAGGGTGCGCGGCGTCACCGACACGAAGTAGCCGACTCCGTTCACCTCGATGAGTGCCGTGGAATCCTCAGTGCGCTCCAACACCGATCCGCGAAGCGAGCCGATCATTTGGCCAACGCCCGCGACACGCTGCGGCGCATGGGTGCGGCGGCGATGTAACACAGAGCCAATGCGGCAGCATCTGCAGCGTCGGCGGGCTTCGGGGGTGTGGACAGACCTAGCCGGGCTTGGACCATGCGCTGAACCTGCGCTTTGTCGGCGCCACCCCAGCCGGCGACGCAGTCCTTCACCTGGTTGGGTGTGAACTGCACGACATCGCACCCGAACGCAGCGGCCTCGGCGAGCGCGAGCCCACTGGCCTGGCCAACGCTCATCGCTGTGCGCACGTTGGTCTGGAAGAACACCTGCTCGACCGCTACGGCGAACGGGCGGTACTGCTGCAGCAGCAAGACCAGCTCGCCCTTGAGCTCGGCCAGGCGCTGCGGCAACGGGTCGGCGGGCGGCGTGCGGATGACCCCGAGCGCAATGGGGCGCACGACGTTGCCCGCGGAGTGCAGCACCGCGTAACCGCAACGAGTGAGGCCGGGGTCGATTCCGAGCACGATGGATTCATCTCGAACGAACACGCGTACGAGGCTAGCGGATGGGGCGGCCGTGTCCGTGGACCGTCGTCGCGTGTGACACATTGTGCACATGCGCCGCACCCCGATGCCCATCCTGATCGTCGCCATGGTGCTGTTCGCATCTTGCAGCGACGACAACAACAGCGGTCACAGCGGCGACAAGAACGTTGCCACCGGCCAGACAACCGAGGCCTCGGTGAACTCGTCACCGGCGCTGAACGAGCCGACCACCACGGCGCCGCAGGACGCAGTCCTCGATGTCTCCCTACGCTGCGACCCATTGGATGAGCGGGCATGCCTGCTGCCGTGGCCAAACGACGCGTTCACCGTTCCCGACTCGGGCACTGCTACCGGTAGACGGCTGGACATCCATCCAGAGAGTCCTCCAGCGAATGTCGACGGTGTTCGAATCGACGTGACCGACCAGAACCGCGCGGATGGCTTCTCCCCCGGCTCAGCACTTTTGTCGCTGGTTCCGTCACTGGATGTGGTTGCCAGTGGCATCGCGGGCAGCAACGACATCGGTGCCTCGCTGGACGACGATGCGCCCATCGTGCTGCTCGACACCACCACGGGCGAGCGAGTGCCGTACTGGGCGGAGTTGGATGCGCCCGCTCCGCAGGGCGACCAGCTTCTCATGGTCCACCCTGCGATCAGCCTGCGCGAAGGGCATCACCTCGTTGTCGCACTCAGGAACCTGAAAGCTTCAGACGGCACGCT
>Ga0105046_10001195_pt1 | contig 39501 bp, 31 predicted proteins | sample MAT03_FD_78385 | JGI IMG/M metagenome (GOLD analysis project Ga0105046, IMG submission 78385) | Freshwater microbial communities from Lake Fryxell liftoff mats and glacier meltwater in Antarctica - MAT-03 (megahit assembly) | ecosystem: Environmental > Aquatic > Freshwater > Ice > Liftoff... | reverse complement strand
GACTTCGGCACGCCGGCCTCGACATCCGAGAGACAAGTGACGCTGACCGTCGACGGTTTCGAGGTGACGGTGCCGGAAGGCACGTCGATCATGCGCGCCTCGATGGAGGCGGGCATCGCCATCCCGAAGCTCTGCGCGACCGACATGGTCGATGCGTTCGGCTCGTGCCGGCTCTGCCTCGTCGAGATCGATGGCCGCAATGGCACGCCCTCTTCCTGCACGACGCCGGTGGCGCCCGGCATGGTGGTGCACACGCAGACCGGCCGCCTGAAGACCATCCGCAAGGGCGTGATGGAGCTCTACATTTCCGATCACCCGCTCGACTGCCTGACCTGCGCGGCCAATGGCGACTGCGAATTGCAGGACATGGCGGGTGCGGTCGGCCTGCGCGACGTGCGATATGGCTACGAGGGCGACAACCACGTCTTCAAGAAAAACGGCGGCGTCGAGAACTTCCAATGGATGGCGAAGGACGAGTCGAACCCGTATTTCACCTACGACCCGTCCAAGTGCATCGTCTGCTCGCGCTGCGTGCGCGCCTGTGAGGAAGTGCAGGGCACCTTTGCCCTGACCATCGAGGGCAGGGGCTTCGGCTCCAGGGTTTCGCCCGGCATGCACCAGGACTTCCTGTCGTCGGAATGCGTCTCCTGCGGCGCGTGCGTGCAGGCCTGCCCGACGGCGACGCTGACCGAAAAGAGCGTCATCGAGATCGGCCAGCCCGAACATTCCGTGGTGACGACCTGCGCCTATTGCGGCGTTGGCTGCTCGTTCAAGGCCGAAATGCGCGGCGACGAGCTGGTGCGCATGGTTCCCTGGAAGGACGGCAAGGCGAACCGCGGCCATAGCTGCGTCAAGGGCCGCTTCGCCTATGGCTACGCCACGCACAAGGAACGCATTCTCAACCCGATGGTGCGCGAAAAGGTCACCGACCCGTGGCGTGAAGTGTCGTGGGACGAGGCGTTCAAGCATGTCGCCGGCGAGTTCCGCCGCATCCAGTACCAGTACGGCAAGGATTCCATCGGCGGCATCACCTCGTCGCGCTGCACCAACGAGGAAACCTACCTCGTCCAGAAGCTGATCCGCGCCGGCTTCAAAAACAATAATGTCGACACCTGCGCCCGCGTCTGCCACTCGCCGACCGGCTACGGTCTCGGCCAGACCTACGGCACCTCGGCCGGCACGCAGGATTTCGACTCCGTCGAACATACCGACGTCGCGATGATTATTGGCGCAAATCCCGCCGCGGCGCATCCTGTCTTCGCGTCGCGGCTGAAGAAGCGGCTGCGCAAGGGCGCCAAGCTTATCGTCATCGATCCGCGCCGCACCGAGATGGTGAAGTCCGCGCATATCGAGGCGGCGCACCACCTGCCGCTGAAACCGGGCACCAACGTGGCCGTGATCACCGCGCTTGCGCATGTGATCGTCACGGAAGGCCTGTTCGACGAGAAGTTCATCCGCGAGCGCTGCGACTGGTCGGAATTCCAGGACTATGCGGAGTTCGTGTCAGACCCGCGCCACAGCCCGGAAGAGGTCGAGAAACTGTCGGGTGTGCCGGCCGACGAAATCCGCGGCGCGGCAAGGCTTTATGCGACCGGCGGCAACGGCGCGATCTATTATGGCCTCGGCGTCACCGAGCACAGCCAGGGCTCGACCACAGTCATCGCCGTCGCCAACCTCGCCATGTTGACCGGCAACATCGGCCGCAAGGGCGTCGGTGTGAACCCGCTGCGCGGTCAGAACAACGTGCAGGGCGCCTGCGACATGGGCTCGTTCCCGCATGAATTGCCCGGTTACCGCCACATCTCGGGTGATGCCGTGCGCGACATCTACGAAAGCCTGTGGGGCGTGAAGCTCGACAACGAACCCGGCCTGCGCATCCCCAACATGCTGGACGCGGCGGTCGAGGGCACCTTCAAGGGCATCTATATCCAGGGCGAGGACATCCTGCAGTCAGATCCCGACACCAAGCATGTCTCGGCCGGCCTCGCCGCCATGGAATGCGTCGTCGTGCAGGATCTTTTCCTGAACGAGACGGCGAACTACGCGCATGTCTTCCTGCCGGGCTCGACCTTCCTGGAGAAGGACGGCACTTTCACCAATGCCGAGCGCCGCATCAACCGCGTGCGCAAGGTGATGAGCCCGAAGAACGGGCTCGGCGACTGGGAGGTGACCCAGAACCTCGCGCGGGCGATGGGACTGGCGTGGAACTACACACATCCGTCCGAGGTCATGGACGAGATCGCCATGACGACGCCGAGCTTCGCCAACGTATCCTACGACTATCTGGAGAAGATGGGCTCGGTGCAGTGGCCCTGCAACGAGAAGGCGCCGCTGGGCACGCCCATCATGCATATCGACGGGTTCGTGCGCGGCAAGGGCAAGTTCATCCGCACCGAATATGTGGCGACGGACGAAAAAACCGGACCGCGCTTCCCGCTGCTTCTGACCACCGGGCGCATCCTCAGCCAGTACAATGTCGGCGCGCAGACCAGGCGCACCGCGAACGTCATGTGGCACGACGAAGACGTTCTGGAGGTGCATCCGCACGACGCCGAGAACCGCGGCATCCGCGACGGCGACTGGGTGCGGCTTGCCTCGCGCTCTGGAGAGACGACGTTGCGCGCCGTGATCACCGACCGCGTCGCGCCGGGCGTCGTCTACACGACCTTCCACCACCCCGACACGCAGGCCAACGTCATCACCACCGACTTCTCCGACTGGGCGACCAACTGCCCGGAGTACAAGGTGACGGCGGTGCAGGTGTCGCCGTCGAACGGCCCGAGCGAGTGGCAGCGCGAATACAACGAGCAGGCTCGCCAGAGCAGGCGCATCGAGGGCCATCTCGATGCGGCGGAGTAGGTCTTATGTGGGTGGAAAGCACCCCCCTCTGGCCTGCCGGCCATCTCCCCCTCAAGGGGGGAGATGGCCCCGTACGGACAAATTCGCTGATCTCAAACTTCTGTGGTATTTCGGCAAAGCTGGAACTGCTGATCTCCCCCCTTGAGGGGGAGATGGCCGGCAGGCCAGAGGGGGGCGACATAAGGCGTCACGCCTCTGCGCGGATAGCCTGATGCGCATCCGCCCGCCTCTTACACAAATCTCCCGTATCGCACGCCGCGACAGCGGCACGGCATCCGGCAATCGCATGGTACCGGAGGAAACGCCGGTGGCGTTTTCCTTCGCAGGCACCACGCATGCGGTGATGATGGCCTCGCCCGCCGACTTCGAGGATTTCGCGCTCGGCTTTTCGCTGACCGAAGGCATCATTGAAAGCCCCGACGAGATCGAGTCGATCGAGGTCGAGGACCATGGCGCGGGCATCGACATCCAGATCCGGCTGAAGGACCAGGCGAACCAGAAGTTCCAGGCGCGCAGGCGCAGGCTCGCCGGCCCGGTAGGCTGTGGCTTGTGCGGCATCGAGTCGATCGAGGAGGCGATGCGCTCCGTGGACAGCGTGAAGCGCGGGGCCATCACGCTGTCTGCCGCGGACATCGTGCAGTCGGTCAAGCTCTTGTCCAAGGTGCAACCGCTGCACGCCGAAACGGGCGCCGTCCATGCGGCCGGTTTCTACATGCCGGGAAGAGGCATCGTTCAGGCGCGCGAGGATGTCGGGCGGCACAATGCGCTCGACAAGCTGGCCGGCGCGCTGGCCAGGAAGGGCATCGACGGGTCGACCGGCGCTGTCGTGGTGACGAGCCGCGTTTCGGTCGAGATGGTGCAGAAGACGGCGGCGATCGGCGCTTCGTTCATCATCGCGGTGTCGGCGCCCACCGCGCTCGCCATCCGCACCGCCGACGAAGCCGGCATGACATTGGTCGCGCTGGTGCGCGGCGAGGATTTCGACGTGTTCACCCACCCCGAACGCGTGACAGACGGAGCAACGCGCGATGTCGCATGATGAGATGCATGTCGATCAGGGCATTGCCAAGATCGTTCGCATGGCCAACCAGATCGGCACATTCTTCGAATCCAAGCCGCATGAGGAAGGCGTGCACGGCGTTGCCGAGCACATCAACAAGTTCTGGGAGCCGCGCATGCGCCGCCACTTCTTCGAAGTGGTGGACGGAGGTGGCGAGGGCTTGAAGCCTATCGTGCTGGAAGCCGCCGCGCAGGTTCGGCGGCCGAGCGCGCCGGTGACGCCCGAGCAGGCCGCCGAGGCGAACGCCGACGTCAGCGGGTGACCGTCGGCGCTCCGTGACTACGCCGTCAGGCACAGCATTACCGATCTAGGTCCTGAAGATCCTTGTCTAGGGTTAGGACCTGTTAATATGATCGAAATGGCGCCTGAAACGGCAAGAAGATGCAAGGAGAAGCGCGCAGGTCGGGGTGGTGCCCCCGGCCTAGAGCTTCGACGTGGCAGCTTGCAGCCGTTTCGGCGTCCGCAGGATGTGGTCCATCTGTCCGGCTACTTTGTCGCGAAGGGCTTGAAAATGGTCAACATTTCCTGCGCCTTCGCTCCGCGTATCCAAACAGATGGCCTCACACCGTTTCGACCAGATTAACAGGTCCTGACCCTAGCTGATTGCCATGGAGCGCCAAGACAATTGGCACAATAATCGCCAGGATAAGCAAGAGGGCTATCGGGCCAAGCAACGCATACGCAACCCATCAGACAAACGCCGATAGCGCATAAACTGGCAAGAAGCGAAGTCTCGGAAGGAAAACGCCCATCCGACCCTACTTTCCTCTGACCTCTGCTCCAGGCGATGCTCTTTCGCTCACCCCGCCTTCTTCCAGTGATCCTTGATGTGAGTGAAACCCTCGCGGTAGACCGCTTCGGGGCTCTCGGCGAAGTCGCGCCAGACCTTGGTGGCGGCTGCGAGATCCCTCAGGCCGCGTCCGAAGGACTCTATGGTCAGCCAGTCGTCGTAGCCGCTTTCGCGGATAGCCCTGAACGTCTTCTTCCACGGAATATTGCCGCGACCGGGAACGCCCCGGTCGTTCTCCGAGATGTGGATGTGGCAGATGTTCTTCACGTGCTTTGAGTAGGCCCCGATCGGGTCGGCTTCCTCGATGTTGGCGTGGAAGGTGTCGTACATCGCCTTGATGTGCGGCCGGTCGATCTCATCGATATGCGCCGACAGGTCTGCCATCGTGTTCAGCAGGTAGCACTCGAAGCGATTGAGCGCCTCCAGGCCGATGGTGACGTCGCGCTTGCCGGCGTGGTCGCCGATGGCGCGCTGCGAGGCGACCGAGCGCTTCTTCTCGGCCTGCGTGGGGCCAACGCCTGTGAAAGCGCCAAGCGTCGAATGCATCGGCCCGGAGAGCCTTTTGGCGCCGAGCGCCGTGGCGCAATCGATCGCCCATTTCATGTAGGCGATGCCCTTCTTGCGGGTCGCGGCGTCGGGCGAGATCAGATTTATGTCGGGGTCGCCCATGGCGGTGACGGCGGTGCGCTCCAGGCCGATCCTGTCCAGCATCTCGCCAAGGCGCTTGTAGTCGTCGGGCGTGCCCTCGAAGATCGGGATCTCGACGCCGTCGTAGCCGGTCGCCTTGATGTCCTTGAGCAGGCTCCGGTGCTTGCCCGTGACGTTCGTCGTCCACAGGAACATGCAGAAACCGATTTTCATGACGCCTCCCCGTTCTTGGTTGAGCATGATCTTGTCGAAAACCGTGTCGCCGGGATCATGCCCTGGCCGTTACCGGCCTTGCCGGCAATCTAGCGGGGAATATCAGGTCGAACCAGACGAGGCTGCGCGATTCTTTCGCGCCGCGCTGCGCGCACCGGCCTCACGTCATCGCAAGGCCGATATCAGTTGGTCTGGAAGCGCGCGACCGGCATGAAGCTGACGGCCTTGCCGGTAAAGCGGCCGGCATCGGCGACGACCGTGTCGCGCTGGAAGCCGGTTGCATAGACCTCGCTCGGAACGCTGCGCAACAGGTGGGTCACGGTTGGGCTGCCTGCATCGTAGGCGAGGCTCTGCTCCTCGCCGATCGCCCAGCGAGCGGCCTCCGGTTGCGCGGCCACCACTTGCGGCTTGGCCGCCTGTTTCGCTGCGCCAACGGCGCGGTCGGCCTTGCGGGTCGTCTTGACGCTGCCGGTCGTCGCAGCCGGGCTACTATCCTGCGAGAGCACAGCAACCGGATCGGGCTGCGACAGCTCTGCGATCATCTGGCTGTCCTGCTCGGCATCGTCTTCCTCAGGTCCATCGAGGGCTGCAACGCTGACTTCCTCGAGTACCGGCCGCCCTTCAGGCGTCGGCGGCGCGAGGGCCACCAGCGCCGACGGGGTCTCGCCAACGTCGGGACGCCATGTCGGCAGCGGAATGCTCGCGTCGGCCTCTTCGCCTTGCGAACCGTCGTCGGGCAGCCCGGAAGCCACGCCGAACGGCATGCTGTCGGGCTCGGCCGGATCCACGGCGCCGACATCGACTTGCGGGCGCGGCGCGAAGAGCGGCACCGGAATGTCGCGGGCAGGCAGCGCGGCGATGATCGTCTCGGGCGTTTGGTCGATCTCCTCGTCGGCGGTCGAGAGCGGCACGGATGCGGGATTTGCAAGTTCGGGTGGGACGACGCGGATCCCTTCGGCCGGCGCAGGCGCTTCGGCTGCCGGTGCGGAAGCGACAAAGCCGCTTTCGCCATTGTCCTCTTCCTCGTCGGCGCCACCGCCGAACAGTGCTGACAAGAGGCCACCGGATCTGCCGGACTTTGCCGGGGTGGACGCCAGCGCCAGCGCCGTCGTGCCGCTTTTCTTGCGCGACTCATAGGAAGCAACCGCCTGCTCGAAGCCGGGCAGCGGCTTTCCGTCGCTCGGCACATGCAAGGTTTTGCCGTTCGGGAAAACGGCGGCCAGTTCCTGGCGGTTCATGCGCGGCCAGTGGCGCACGCTGCCGACATCGAGATGGACGAATGGCGAGCCGGAGCGCGGATAGTAGCCAACGCCGCCGACCTGCATCCTGAGGCCAGCGTCGCGTAACTTCTTGAGCGAGACGCCCGGAACGTAGAAATCCATCGCCTTGCCGAGCATGTGCTGGCTTTTGTTGGCGACGCCCTTCGAGCGCTTGCGCAGCATTGTGTTGGTAGCCGGCGAGCGATAGGCGGAGACGACGTGGATGTAGTCGCTGGCGCCTGCGGACCGGTAGGTTTCCCACACCAGATCGAGCAGGCGTGGATCCATCTTGGTCGGTTCGTTGCGCCGCCAATCGCGCAGGAACATGTTGATCTTCTTCAATCCGGCCTGGTCGTATCGGCCGTTGCGCTTGAAGGTGATCTCAGCGCGTTCCTTGGTGTGGACGAAATAGAGCTTGAGGGTGCGCGTCTCGGCCTGCGCCGCCGGCGCGGCAAGCATCAGGAAGCCAAACGCCACCATGAAACCAGCCAGCCATCGCGGCCAAACCTTCGGTATCGTCAGCCGGATGTTGGGTCGGTCTGTCTTCGTCAAATCAAAAGGCCTTGCAGGCTGCCGTTTGTCCCCGGAGATAACGCCCGGATGCGGTGGAGTAACATCCGAATATCCATCCTAATGGTTAATCCCCGCTTATTGAAGCTGAAATGCGGTAGCACCGTGGCGAGATTCTGGCGCGGCCCGTCAGTCCGGTTTCTTGGTTAAGTCTGGGTTTAAATCAAATCCTACCGGTCCGAGGCATTTCCGGCAAGGGAGCCTTGCTAACAACGGCCCGCAGCCTTTCAGGACGCCAGCCGATCCGGCCTGCCTTCTTCCGGATCGATACCATGCTCCTTGAGCTTTCGGTAGAGCGTGGAGCGGCCAATCCCCAGCCGCCGGGCCACCTCGCTCATCTGACCATGGTAGTGTTCGATGGCGAGCTTGATCATCTCGAGCTCCATGTCGGCGAGCGTGCGCACATTGCCCCGCTCGTCGAGCGCCCTGACGATGCCGAACGGTTTCGAAGCGATGACTGCATCGTCAACCGGCCAAACGGCTTGCTCGATGTCCTTCCGCGGGCGGTCGAGGTCGATCGAGCCTTCGACCTGTGCCTTGATCTGCGGGAATTCGTCCTCCGTCAGAACATCGCCGTCACACAGCACGGAAGCCCGGAAGATGGCGTTTTCGAGCTGCCTGATATTGCCCGGCCAGTCATAGGACTGGAGCATTGCCAGCGCGTCCTCGGAGATGGCGTTGATGCGCGGCGCGCCGCCTTTCGCACCGGCGCCCGCCATGAAATGCCTGATCAGGTGCGGTATGTCGGCGCGGCGATGCCTGAGCGGCGGAACGACGATCGGGTAGACGTTCAGGCGGTAGAACAGATCCTCGCGGAACGCGCCGTCCTTCACCTGCTGCAGGAGATCGCGATGCGTCGCCGAGATCAGCCTTATGTCGACCTTGACGGTCGATCTGCCCCCCACGGGATCGACTTCGCCGTCCTGGACAGCGCGCAAAAGCTTGACCTGTACGTCGATCGGCAGGTCGCCGATCTCGTCCAGGAACAGCGTTCCCGTGTTGGCTTCGACGAACTTGCCGACGTGCTTGTCCGTCGCGCCGGTGAAGGAGCCCTTTTCGTGGCCGAAAAGGATGCTTTCGACCAGATTGTCGGGGATCGCGCCGCAATTGACGGTGACGAACGGCTTCGAGCGTCTCTCTCCAGAGCCCTGGATGGCGCGCGCGACGAGTTCCTTGCCGACGCCTGATTCGCCCTCGATCAGGATGGGGATGTTCGAAGCGGCGGCCTTCTGGGCAAGCCGGATGACCCTGTCCATATCAGGGCTTTTGGTGACGATGTCCTTGAAGGTGATGATGCCGCCGCGCCTTGTCGTTCGGCGGGCGTCCGCCTCAAGCGCCTCGACCTTCAGCGCATTGGCGATCGCCGTGCGCAGCCGTTCGGGCGAAGCGGGCTTCACGACGAAATCGAACGCGCCGTTGCGCATCGCCGACACCACCGTGTCGATGCCGCCCTGCGCGGTCTGCACGATGACCGGTATATCGATCTCGCGTTCGCGCATCGCCTGGAGCACGCCGATACCGTCGATCCCGGGCATTGCGAGGTCGAGCACGACAGCCGAGATCGCACTTCCACCGGACGTTTCAAGGGCGGCAAGTGCTTCCTCGCCGCCTTCCGCCAGCAGCGCGTCGTAGCCGAATTTGGTGACGGCCGCCTGCAGCAGGCGCCGCTGCACCGGATCGTCATCGACTATGAGGATGGAACCTGCCATGAGAGATCGTTGTTGAAGCTTGTCTCGTGAGCCGTCGCGCGGCAACTGGATCAACTTGGCACAGGCTTCTAAACAACGCTTCAAAAAACCCGGTGAACGAAGTCTTTAGACTTTTCACGGTCTCGGAAAAGGCGATTGAATGCGGATCTTTTCAGCGCGCAGAACGGGAGCGGCGGAAGCTCAGGCACAGGCCGGGCTTGGCGACCTGCCGGAATGGAACCTCGCCGATCTCTACTCCGGCATGGCCGCCCCGGAACTGAAGGCCGACATCGAACGCGCCGGCAGGGAAGCCGAAGCGTTTGAGACGCGCTGGAAGAGCAATCTTTCCGGGGAGGCAGGCAAGGGCGTCGCCGGTGGGTTGGGCGTCGCGCTGCGCGACTACGAGGCCATTGAGGAACTTGTCGGGCGCATCGCTTCCTATGCTGGGTTGGTCTATGCCGGCGACACATCGGACCCGCAGCGTGCCAAGCTCTACGGCGACGTCCAGGAGAAGATGACCGACGCCTCGGCGCATCTCCTGTTTTTCGGGCTCGAACTCAACCTGATCGACGATGCTCTCATCGAGAAGGCACTGGTGTCAGACCCGTTGTTCGGACACTACCGGCCGTGGGTGATCGATCTCAGGAAAGACAAGCCCTACCAGCTCGAGGATCGCATCGAGCAACTCTTCCACGAGAAGTCAGTGACGACGCGCGGAGCCTGGAACCGGCTGTTCGACGAAACGATGACGGAACTCCGCTTCGAAGTCGACGGAGAAGGACTGTCGCTCGAACCGACGCTGAACCGGCTGCAGGATGCCGACGGCGCGGTACGCAAGGAGGCAGCGGAGGCGCTTGCCGCCACATTCCGCAAGAATCTGCGTACCTTCACCCTGATCACCAACACGCTCGCCAAGGACAAGGAGATTTCCGACCGCTGGCGGGGGTTCCAGGACGTCGCCGATTCCAGGCACCTGGCCAACCGCGTCGAGAAAAGCGTCGTGGATGCGCTCGCCGCCGCCGTTCGCGATGCCTATCCGCGTCTGTCGCACCGCTATTATGCGATGAAGGCGCGCTGGCTCGGCATGGATCAGATGAACCACTGGGACCGCAACGCGCCGCTGCCGGAGACGCCGCAGGCGACCATCGGATGGGAAGAAGCAAGAAACACCGTGCTGTCGGCCTACCAGGATTTCTCGCCGGAGATGGCGGAGATCGCCAGGCATTTCTTCGACAGGAACTGGATCGACGCACCGGTGCGGCCCGGCAAGGCGCCGGGCGCCTTCGCGCATCCGACCGTGCCCTCGGCGCATCCCTATGTGATGCTCAACTACATGGGCAAGCCGCGCGACGTGATGACACTTGCCCACGAGCTTGGCCACGGCGTTCATCAGGTGCTTGCCGGCGCGCAGGGAGCATTGATGGCGTCAACCCCGCTGACGCTCGCCGAGACCGCCTCGGTGTTCGGCGAGATGCTGACCTTCCGTTCTCTGCTCGACAGGACCACCGACCGGCGCAAGCGCAAGGCTATGCTCGCCCAGAAGGTCGAGGACATGATCAACACCGTAGTCCGGCAGATCGCCTTCTACGAGTTCGAGCGCAAGGTGCATCTGGAGCGGCGCAACGGCGAACTGACCTCCGACAAGCTCGGCGAGTTCTGGCTCGAGGTCCAGGCCGAAAGCCTCGGCCCGGCGATCAGGCTGCGCGAGGGCTACGAGACGTTCTGGACCTACATTCCGCACTTCATCCACTCGCCCTTCTACGTCTATGCCTATGCCTTCGGCGACTGCCTGGTGAATTCGCTCTACGCCGTCTACCAGAACGCCGAGCGCGGCTTTCAGGAGAAGTATTTCGAGATGCTGCGCGCCGGCGGCACAAAGCATCACTCGGAACTCCTGAAGCCATTCGGTCTCGATGCGTCGGACCCGAAATTCTGGCAGATCGGGCTCGGCGTCATCAGCGGGCTGATAGACGAGCTGGAAGCGCTGGACTAGATGTCGCGACGCGGCCATGCTGAACGCCCCCTACATCCGCTTCCGCGACGACTTTTCGGGCGACGAGGTGCTGTTCGACCAGCCGCGAAAGATCATCGTTGCGCAGACGGTCGAGGAGTTCTTTCCCGCGCTTGAGGCGGCGCAGCACGCGCACGTGTCAGGGAAGTGGCTGGCCGGTTATTTCTCTTACGAAGCCGGCTATCTGCTGGAGCCGAAGCTCGCGCCCATCATTCCCAAGCAGAGACGCACGCCGCTGATGATGATGGGCGTCTTCGACGGCCCCGCTGAACGACCGCTGTCCCAGGACAGGCGCCCGCTGACCAACGGGCCGATCTTCGGCGTCAAGACGACATGGTCGTTCGACGACTACAGGCGGCGCTTTGAGCGGCTGCACCAGCACCTGCGTCAAGGCGACTGCTATCAGGCGAACCTGACGTTTCCGGTCGAGGCGAAATGGACGGGCGATTCGCTGTCGGCCTTCGATGCGCTGGCGGCGCGGCAGGCGGTCAAATACGGCGCGCTGGTCGATCTCGGCGGCCCGGTGATCCTCTCGCGGTCGCCCGAACTGTTCTTCGACATCGACGGCGAGGGCTGGATCGAAACTCATCCGATGAAGGGCACCGCGCCGCGCGGCAAGACGCCCGAGGAGGACGAGGAACTGAAGCACTTCCTCGCCAACGATCCGAAGAACCAGGCCGAGAACCGGATGATCGTCGACCTCTTGCGCAACGACATCTCGCTGATCTCGGAAGTCGGCACTTTGGACGTGCCCGAACTTTTCGGCATCGAGAGTTTTGCGACAGTTCACCAGATGGTGAGCAAGGTGCGGGCGAAGCTGCTGCCCGGCCTCACCATACGCCAGATATTTTCCGCGCTGTTTCCGTGCGGCTCGATTACCGGTGCGCCGAAAATCCGCGCCATGGAGATCCTCCGTGAACTCGAAAGCGCGCCGCGCGACGCCTATTGCGGCGCGATCGGCTGGATCGAGCCGGGCGGCAGGATGCGCTTCAACGTCGCCATCCGTACGATCACGCTCTTCCCCGACGGCGAGGCCGTCTACAATGTCGGCGGCGGCGTGGTGTTCGATTCCACCGCCGAGGAGGAATATGCCGAATGCCTGCTGAAAGCGCGCTACGCGACGGGACGGCCGCCGGCTTCGAACTGATCGAGACGCTGCGCTGGGAGCCGGGCGAGGGGTTGGTGCGGCTGGCGCGCCACCTCGCGCGGCTCCATGCCTCCGCCCATGATCTCGGCTTTGCCGCCGATCCCGAGGCGATCGGCGATGCGCTGCGCGAGTGCCGGGGCGAGCACGTGCCGCTGAGGGTGCGGCTGACGCTGGCGAGAGACGGCAAGGTCGACGCGACGACTGTTCCTTACGAGCCGCTGCCGAAAGACGCCGTGTGGACGCTGCGCATCGCCGGCACGCGGATCGATTCCGGCGATCCGCTGCTCCGCCACAAGACCACGCGCCGGAAAGTCTACGATGCCGCGCGCGCTGAGTTTCCGCGCGACGAGACCGACGAGGTGTTGCTGCTCAACGAGCGGGGCGAGGTCTGCGAGGGTACCATCACAAGCGTTTTCGTCGATTGCGGTGATGGCATGCTGCTGACGCCCCCGCAGCGCTGCGGGCTTCTCTCGGGCGTGTTTCGCGGCGAGATGATCGAGCAGGGAAAGGCGCGCGAGGCGGCGCTGACCGAGGCCGAATTGCGCGCGGCGAAGGCCGTTTTCGTCGGCAATTCGTTGCGCGGGCTGATCAGGGGAAGGCTGGCATATGAGCCAGACATTGCAGTCGAGCCACCGGCCGGGTAATCGCGAAGGTTCAAAAGCAAGCAGACTTGTCGTGACACACCTTCCCATCCACACCCCCTATGACGGTTCGTCGAGGCTCTTTCAGATCGGGCTGAAGCAGCTTGATCCCGCGAACTGGATGGAGATCGACGACAGCTTCGATTTCCAGCTCGCCGAGAAGCGGCGCATCCATGCCGAACACGGGGCGGAAGTCTTCGTCGCCGAGGATGGCACCGAGGATGCACAGGCCGAGGTGCTGACGCTGCTTCGCACGCATCTGCCTGCGCGTTTTCCGGAGCGCTACAGCATCAAGGACGGCAGGCTGACGGTCGCCGGCCATTCCGAGCTGGACGGGCTGCAAGCGCGGGACTTGCCGCCGCTGAAAATCGCCTCGCTGCTGGTGCAGGAAGACCTCATCCTGATGCGGCGTGGTGACGAAAGCACGGGCGAGGGCGGCTGGCGGCTGGCCGCCGGCGCGCTGTGCTTTCCGTCCTCCTGGGTGCTCACGGAAAAATTCGGCAAGGCGATGTCCGATATCCACGAGCCGGTGCCGGGCTTCGGACCGGGCACGCGCAATGCCGGCCTGATCGACCGCATGTTCGACCGGCTGCAGGTGGCGCAGCCCGTCGAGCGGTTCAACTGGTCGATTCAGTCGGGCGAGGCGCTCTACCATCCACTTTCCAATGTCCAGCGCATCGACCGCGCGACGGGCCGGCCGACACGTTTCCCCGATGCCGGGAGTGCGGCCGACGCATTCATCCGCGTCGAACGCCAGACGCTGAGGAAGCTGCCCGTCTCGGGCGACATCCTGTTTACGATCCGGATCCACCTCGATCCGATCGCGCTGCTGGCGAAGCGACCAGATCGCGTAGCCCTTGCCGCCTCCTTCGCCGACCAGCTTCTGTCGCTCGATGCCGACCAACTCGACTACAAGGGCCTGACCGCCGACCGCGACCGGTTGGTCGAGGCTTTGCGGACGATAGCGATCGCCTGATCATGGTTTGTTCCAGAATTCGCTTGGCGAACGGTTAGCGTGCGCGCTACCTGTGGCGCGTGACGCGACAAAGCAGGCCAAAACCCGATCCCGAGACGACGCCAGCGATCCTGCCGGACCAGTTCATAAAATGGTTCGGCGAGCGCGGCTGGTCGCCGCGCGCGCACCAGATCGAGCTGCTGGCGAAGGCCCAGGCCGGCAAGTCGGTGCTGCTGATTGCGCCGACCGGGGCCGGCAAGACGCTGGCCGGCTTCCTGCCGACGCTGACCGATCTCGCCGGGCGCCCGAAGCGGAAACCGGGCACGGCGCGGCGCGGCATCCACACGCTTTACATCTCGCCGCTCAAGGCGCTGGCCGTCGACATCGAGCGCAACCTGACGAAGCCGGTCGGCGAGATGGGCCTGCCAGTGACGCTGGAGACCCGCACCGGCGACACGCCGGCGCACAAGCGTCAGCGCCAGAAACTTGTGCCGCCAGACATCTTGCTCACCACGCCGGAACAATTGGCGCTGCTGATCGCCACGTCGGACGCAAAACGTTTCTTCGAGGACCTGCGCTACGTCGTCTTCGACGAGCTGCATTCGCTGGTCACCTCCAAGCGCGGGCATCTGCTGGCGCTCGGGCTGGCGCGGCTGCGGGCCATCGTGCCCGGCCTGCAGGCGATCGGCCTGTCGGCGACGGTGGCCGATCCGGATGAGCTCCGCCGCTGGCTGGTGCCACAGGAGCAGCCGAGCGAAATGGCCGAACTCATCACCGTCGCCGGCGGAGCGAAGCCTGATGTCTCCGTGCTGGATTCCAGGGAGCGCGTGCCATGGCAGGGGCATTCGTCGCGCTATGCCATCCCCGAGGTTTATGACTTGGTGAAGGCGCACCGGACGACGCTGCTTTTCGTCAACACGCGCAGCCAGGCTGAGCTGCTGTTTGCCGAACTCTGGCGCATCAACGAGGACAATCTGCCCATCGCGCTGCATCACGGTTCGCTCGACGTCAGCCAGCGTCGGCGCGTCGAGAAGGCGATGGAGAGCAACAGCCTGCGCGCCATCGTGGCGACCTCGACGCTCGACCTCGGCATCGACTGGGGCGATGTCGACCTCGTCATCCATGTAGGCGCTCCGAAAGGGGCGTCGCGGCTGGCGCAGCGCATAGGCCGCTCCAACCACCGCATGGACGAGCCGTCCAAAGCGATCCTCGTTCCGTCGAACCGCTTCGAGGTGCTTGAGTGCCGCGCAGCGCTCGAGGCCTCCACCGTCGGCGCGCAGGACACGCCGCCGCTCGCCGAAGGTGCGCTGGACGTGCTGGCCCAGCATGTGCTTGGCGTTGCCTGCGGCGCGCCCTTCGACGCAGACGACCTCTATCGTGAAGTGCGGACGGCGGAGCCCTATGCCGGGCTTGAGCGCGATACATTCGACCGCGTGATCGATTTCGTCGCCACCGGCGGTTACGCGCTGAAGACTTACGAGCGCTATGCAAAGATTCGCAAGACCAAGGAAGGTCTGTGGCGGGTCAGCCATCCGCGCATCGCCCAGCAATACAGGCTCAATGTCGGCACCATCATCGAGGTGCCGGCGCTGAACGTCCGCTATGTGCGGCAGGGCAGGGGTCTGGTGACGCGCGGCGGGCCGGTGCTCGGCAAGATCGAGGAGGCATTCCTGGAGACGCTGGTCCACGGCGACACCTTCCTTTTCGCCGGCAAGGTGCTGCGCTTCGAGGGCATCCGCGAGAACGAGTGTTATGTTTCGAACGCGCCCGGCAAGGACGCCAAGGTGCCCTATTACGGCGGCGGCAAGTTTCCGCTGTCGACCTATCTCGCCGACCAGGTGCGCGGCATGCTGGCTGACCCGAAGCGCTGGAAGGCGCTGCCCGAACAGGTGGCGGACTGGCTCAGGCTGCAGGCCGAATTTTCCGTGTTGCCGAAACGCGGCGACCTCCTGGTCGAGACCTTTCCGAACGGCAACCGCTTCTACATGGTCGCATATCCCTTCGAGGGACGCCTGGCGCACCAGACGCTGGGCATGCTTCTGACCCGCCGGCTGGAACAGTTTGGCTCGCGACCGCTGGGCTTCGTGGCGACGGACTATGTGCTCGGCGTCTGGGCGCTCGGCGACATGGGGGCGATGTTCAAGCGGGGAAAACCGACGCTCGGCCAGATCTTCGACGAGGATATGCTGGGCGACGACCTCGACGCCTGGCTGGCGGATTCGTGGATGCTGAAGCGGACGTTCCGTGCCTGCGCGCAGATATCCGGGCTGATCGAGAAGCGCTTTCCCGGACAGGAGAAGAGCGGGCGGCAGGTGACGGTGTCGGCCGACCTGATTTACGACGTGTTGCGCAGCCACGAGCCGGACCATATCCTGCTGCAGGCGACGCGGGCGGACGCCGCTGCCGGACTTCTCGATGTCAGGAGGCTTGCCGACATGCTGTCGCGCATCAAGGGTCGAATCATGCATAAGGACCTCGACCGCATCTCGCCGCTGGCGGTGCCGATCATGCTGGAGGTCGGGCGTGAGCGGGTTGACGGCGAGGCTGGCGATTCGCTCCTGTCGGAGGCGGAAGACTTGATCGCCGAGGCGATCGGAAGTTCAAAGGGGAAGTAGCGGGCGGTGAGGGCAGCGGAGCCGATTTTTTCGCCGGGTGCTGCGCATGCCGCCGAAATCGCCGTGGCGGGCGAGGCTGCGCTGTGCGACCGGCGCGGCGCGCTCTATTTCCCCGATCTCGGCCTGCTGTGCGTCTCGGACCTGCACCTGGAGAAGGGCTCGTCGCTGGCGCGGCGCGGCATGCTCGTTCCCCCCTACGACACGGCCGCGACGCTGCTCAGGCTGCAGGCCATCATCGACCACTACCGGCCCAGCATCGTGGTCAGCCTCGGCGACAGCTTTCACGACGGCGAGGGGGCATCGCGCCTGCCAAGCCAGATGCGGCTCGACCTGTCGGCCATGATGGCGGGACGCGACTGGGTCTGGGTGGCGGGCAACCACGATCCGGCTCCGCCGGCCGGCCTGCCTGGCGAAATGGTCGAAGCGCTGGCGGTGGGGGGGCTGACATTCCGCCACGAGCCATCCAGAAAAGCGCCGCCGGGTGAAATCGCCGGGCACCTGCATCCCTGCGCGCGCATCGTGCAGCGCGGCCGCTCGGTGCGTCGACGTTGCTTCGCCGCCGACGGGACGCGCATCGTCATGCCGGCCTTCGGAGAATATACCGGCTCGCTGAACGTGCTCGACCGCGCCTATGCCGGACTGTTCCGGGAAGACGGGCTGATCGCCTACATGATCGGGGCAAGCAAGGTGTTCGCGATTTCAGGCGCGATGCTGAGGCCGGGCTGATCAGTCCCTACGGAACAAGAGGCGGCCGAGCCAGCCGGTGATGATCGCCAAGAGGGTCGCGAGGATGCCATAGGCGAAGCCGTGGTCGGTTGAAAAGCGGGCGATGGTCTGTTCGAAACCCGATTTGACGATCGAAAGCTGCGCCGAGCTTTCCTTGATGAACACGCCGTTCTTGAACAGGAACGCGCGCGCCTTGTGCGTGCCGACCGGGACGCTCGGCGACAGTGGCAGCGACGCGCGGAACAGGCTCTGCGACAGGAACTCGACGCCGCCGACGCGGATGCTGAAAAGGCCGGCCGCAGCCTTGCGTTCGCGCAAAGCGTCGCGGAACTGTGCGATGGTGGCCGGATTACCATCGCGGTCGACCGGCTCGATATGCAGATAGTCGGCGCCGAGCGAAAGCCGCTTGTAGCTGTTGGTGTCGGTGATGTCCTGCGGCATGCGGGTCGTGGCTACCGAATAGGAGACCGGCACGTTGGTGAAGGTCTCGGATTCCATGTTTATCCACATGCCGAGCACGCGCTCCTTGCGGCGTACGACCACTTCCTGCGCCGGTCCCTCCAGCACCACGATCACATCGTAGCGGCCCTGCCGGGCAACCAGCGGATCGGCGTAGTCGAGCGAGCCGAAGATCGTCAGGTCGGCGCCGGAAAAATCGGCCGTGATCGCCACACGGTTGGTCGAGAGGCCGATCTGGATGGATTCCGGGTTTGTGGCCTGAAGCGGTTCCTGCACCGCGTTTTCGGAAGGCTTCGGGACGACGCCTTCCATGTCGTCCTGCGCGAAAACCGGCGCGGCCAGTGCGACCGAGGCAAGAAGCAGCGCTGCGAGGAAGCGGTGCGCCATTCTCAGATCCCCGGCGCTGCGAGGGAATAGATCGACTGCGGCCTTACGAAGAGGTCGAAGCCCAGTCGCAGCGCCACCGCGAGCACCAGCAATGCCAGCAGGGCGCGAAGCTGCTCGCCGCGCAGGCGCTGTCCGACCTTGGCGCCGTACTGGGCGCCGGCGACGCCGCCGACCATCAGCATGAAGGCGAGCACGACGTCGACGGTCTGGTTGGCGGTCGCGTGGATGATCGTGGTGTAAGCGGCCACGAAGATGATCTGGAAGAGCGACGTGCCGATGACGACGTTGGTCGGCACCTTGAGCAGGTAGATCAGCGCCGGGACCATGATGAAGCCGCCGCCGACGCCCATGATCGACGACAGGAAGCCGATGCCGGCGCCGAGCCCGAGCACCGGGATCACGCTGACGAACAGTTTCGAGGTGCGGAAGCGCATCTTGAGCGGAAGCCGGTGGATCCAGTTGTGCTGGCCGGGCTTCTTGAGCGTTGGCGCGGTGCCGTCACGCGTGCGTCGGATGGCCCGCACGCTTTCGACCAGCATCAGCCCGCCTACGATGCCGAGAAGCACGACGTAGAGCAGGGAGATGAAGAGATCGAGCTGACCGAGTTGGCGCAGCAGCGAGAAGACATAGATGCCGACCGTCGCACCGACGATGCCACCCGCCAGCAGCACCGTGCCCAGCTTGAAGTCGAGCGTTCCCTTTTTCACATGCGACAGCGCGCCGGAGAACGAAGAGGCGACGACCTGGTTTGCGCCGGTGGCGACCGCGATTGCCGGGGGAATGTTGTAGAAGATTAGCAGCGGCGTGATGAGGAAGCCGCCTCCCACACCGAACATGCCGGAGAGGAACCCGACCGCAGCGCCCATTGCGAGCAGTACGAACAGGTTTACCGACAGTTCAGCGATCGGCAGATAGATACCCACCCGCGCCACATCCCAAGATAGCCATACCCCGGCCGCCCGTCAGAGGAGGAGGGTCGAGGCGAGTTAGCCGGCACTTGCGCCGACAATACGGCGAAGTCAAACCTCACCAGGTTTGTAGAAATAACTGTATGTCAATCAGATAAAGCAGGAGTTACCGCACCTGCGCGCCGGTCTGCGACCTCCACGACCCTAATTGCGGGCGAGCAGCCTCTGGACCAGCGTTTCGTCGACCTGACCGGTGGGCGCCATTCCGTTGTCCTTCTGGAACTGCGCGATCGCAGCCTTGGTCTTGTCGCCCATGACACCATCGGCGGAGCCCGCGTCATAGCCGTTCTTGTTGAGCACCTGCTGGACGCTCTTGATCGCCTTCGTCATGTCGATGCTGGCGGTCTTCTCGCCGCCTTCCTGCCATGCGGTGGGGATTTCGACCGTATTGGCGGCGGCGTCGAGCGGACGCGGCTTCCAGAGTTCCGTGGCGGCGCGGGCGCGCTCGATCTGTTCGGGGCGAAGCGCGTTGGCGATCTCGTCACGCTTGGCCGCGGCATCCTTGTCGCCGGTCTTGGCGACCAGCGCGAACCATTTGTAGGATTCCTCAAGGCTCTGCTTCACGCCGACACCCTTGGCCGAAAGGATGCCCAGATTGAACTGGCTGTCCTTCACCCCGAGTTCGGCGGCCTTCACGAACCACACGGCGGCGGCGTCGTTGTCCGTCTTCCCGTCGGCGCCCATCGCATAGAGCACGGCGAGGTTATGCATCGCGCTGGCGTTGCCCTGTTCGGCTGCCTTCAGGTACCACTGGCTTGCCTTGACGAGGTCGCGGGTCACCCCGATGCTCTTCTCGTACATGTTGCCGATGCGGTATCGCGCGGGCGCGAAGCCGAGCTCGGCCGACTTTTCGTACCAATGCGCGGCCTTCGACATGTCGGGCTTGGCGCCACCACCGCCCGCGTAGCGGGAACCGATTTCGAACAATGCCTTGGCGTCGCCAGCGGCGGCAGCCTCGCGCAGCGGAAGCGGACCGGCATCATCGGGCACGTCGATCGCAACGGCGGGCGTCACAGTCTCAGCCGGGGCCACGACCGGCGAAACCGCCGCGATCTGCACACCGGCCATTGGATCGGCACCGGCCCCGTGCAGCGCTTGATCGGTCGGAGCGGCTTCATCGGCGACTTCCGGCGGCGACTGCATCGCGTCCGCCGGTTCCATAGGCGCATCGAGCGGCGTATCGACCATGCGGGCGGCCATCAAATCGGGATCGACAGGCGGCACGTCCGATGTCTTCTCGGATGCGGTGCTGCCCATGGGGGCGGGGTCGATCTCTACCGGCGTCATGCTGACGGCGACGACCGGGGTCGCCTGGACGGCGTCGGCGGTCTGCGCGGGGTCGTTCATGTAGGCCTTGCCGAGTTGCAGGCCTGCGAGGGCCGTCATCAGCGCGGTGGCGCCCATCAGGACGGTCTTGCGGCGCGACTTCAAGAGGTCGCCGAGGCGCAGCGCCTTTACGGGGCTGCCGACATCGGACTTGCGCTTCAAGACGTCGGCTTCGGCTGCCGCCGCCTGCGCGGCGCGCCGCGCGGCTGCGATGAAGTCGGCCTTTCCGGCATCGGCTTCGCTCGCCCGGCCGGTCGGGTTGCGTTCGTCACGCACGCGTTTCATGATGGCGTTGAGATCCGGCGCGCCGGAGCCAGGCTCCAGCGGCCGGTTGGCGAGCCTGGGGTCGAGCGGCGCGTCGAGATCGACAGCCGGCGCGATGTCCATCTCCACCTCCGGCAGCGACGTTCCCGCGAGTTCCGGCTCCTTGGTTTCCTTCTTGCCGCCAAATGCGCGGGTCAGCCCACTGAACATCGACCGCACACGCCCAGCGCCCTGCTCGGGCTCGGCCGGGTGGTCGGAACCGAGCGCGGCCATGGCGGCAGCAGCGGCAGCCTGCGCCGGGGTGCGCTCGACGATGGCGCGCGGCGCCCGCGTCGGGGCTTCGTCCGGTTCGGAGTCGAACGCTTCATCAGCGTCGATCGACGGGGCATCGCGCACCTCGACCTTGCGTGGCGGCTCGGAAGCATCGCGCTCCAGCGAGCCCATGCGGTCGACGATCTTGAGCAGCGTGTCGTGGATGGCCTCGAATGTCTTGGAATTGCGTTCGTCCGACCGCTTGGTGAGCGTCTCGAGAGCCTTCACCTCCTCGGCGATGCCGGAGACGATGCCGGCGTCCGGCTGGCTTACCAGCGAGCGGGCGGCGGACTCGGCTGCCGAACGTGCCGCCTCGATGACGGATTCGCGGCTGTCGGCAATCGACTTCTCGATCTCCTTGAGCCTCGGCGAGATGTCGACGAATTCCGGCAACGGCGCGCTGGGCTTGGCGAGGTGCTCGGAAAGGCCCGAAACCTGGGCCTCGAGGCTGCGCACGAGGTCGGGATCGAGGCCCGCGAACTGGCTTGCCGACTGGTCGAGCCGTTGCGAGATGCTCTCGAGGCGCGTTTCCAGGCCCCGGATCGCCTCCTCGGAGACGGCATCGCCGCGGCCGGTATCCAGCGTCGCCGCCAGCTCGGAAAAGCGCGCGTCGATCACTTTCATCAGGGAGCCGCTGTCGAAGGCGGTCTCGGTCTGGCGGGTGTCGATCCGTTCGGCGACCTCGTTCAGCCGGCGCTCCAGTTCGCGAAACAGCATGTTGCCCTGTTCCAGCGCATCGTCCTGGCGGCGTTCGAAGAGGCTCGACAGCACGTCGAAGCGCTGCTCGATCCCCGTGAAGATCTCGCCGACGTCCGGCATTGCCGGCTGGTGGTCGACTTTGTCGGCAATGACCGAAATCTGGTAGGCGAGGCGTTCAATGGCCTCGTCGGGCAAGGCGCTGTGCGTTGCCAGTTCGTCGACCCTGCGAGCCAACGCCTGAAGATGCTCAAGCATTTCGACGTCGGGGCGATCCTCGGAAACTTCCTCGATCTGCCGGGCAAGCGCGGAAATCCGCGCCTCGATGCGTTCGAAGGGTTCTGGATCGGGCTGATGCTGCTGAGCGGCAACCGTCGCGCCGACGATGGCGCGGGAAATCTCGTCGAGTCGGATCTCGATCTGCGCGAAGGTTTCCTTGGCGTGGCCGTCCTGCCGCTCGATGAAATGGTCGAGCGCGCCGGCCAGCGTGCGCACCTTGTCTTCCAGCGGCCGGATGGACAACGATTCCGGGAGGTTGGCGACTGCCTGGCTGATCTGCTCGACGCGCTGCGAAAGCGCCGCCAGTTCCTCGGCGTCGGTCGCGCGTCCCGTGCCTGCGGCGACACGGTGTTCGAAATCGTCGAAACGGCGGCCGAAATCGTCCCAGCGGCGGTCGACGGACAGCACCGTCTCCTCGCGCGCCAGCGTGTCGAGCGCTGACTTCATCTGTTCCACTTCCAGCCGCAGCATGTTGATGGTGCGGTCGTCGCCGCGCTCGCCGAGCGACTGGACTGCATTCGACAGGCGCTCCACGTCCAGGCCGAGCTTGCTGGCGGCGTGGCCGCCCGAGGTATTGACCTGCTGGAATTCCTTGCGCAGCCCATCGAATTCGCGGTGCAGGCTCGACGCCATCTGGTGGCGCAGTTCCTCGCGCAGACCCTTCAGTTCTCCGGCGATCTTGCCGAAGGCGGCGACGCCGTCCTCGTCGTGGCGCACGCGCTGTATATCGCGCGCGATGGACTTGTAGGGCTGCTCGAGAGCGCCACGCGGTTCTTGTGCGTCGCCCCGAGGGAAGGAGGGCTGCGGAGCAGGGGTTTGCGGAGCGTAGGTTTGCCGAGGGCTGGGCCGCGCGAAAACGGGCGGTGCGTCGAAGTCGTTGCGCGGGCGCTGTTTCGGCGCGGGGTGGCGCCGCGGCTCCATGCCGAAGCCTGAAATCTCTTCGCGGTTACGCTCGATTCGCTGTTCCAGCGATTCGAGCGAGCGGTTGAGCTGTTCGAGCGATGCATAGGACCGGCGCTGCCGTCCGCTGTTGACCGCGTCGAGATAGGTCCGTTTGCTGTTCATCGAAGCGCCCGTTCGCTTGCTGGCCTGCGGCCAGTCGCCGTGATTCTCTCCGTCGGGCCGGGATCTCGCCGCACGGCGGCGCTTTGGGCATCATGCCCTTCCTCCGACAGGCCGTGAAGAATTCGTTACAGGCTAGACACGGCGATCCGACATGCGCACCATTCTCCCAACGTGGTAAACAAGGTGTTAACCGCGTTTACGAATTGGCAAACTTCGTAAAGAATCTGGTTTTTGACAGTTTTCAGGCGGATTCCATCCGGATTGGCCGCATCAAACTGCCGCATCCCCATGGAACCAGCTCGCGCTTGCATAGCGAAACGCTCCGAACTATATGCTGACCTTAACGTAGGCTGGTGTCTCGATGCCGGCATGCAATGCAGTTGTCGAAACCACGACCGGAATGCCAACCCCGCTGCTTCCGGTCAGGCGCACTCCCTGCGCCGCAAAGGGGAAAGCCAATGACGATGACCTTTAATCAGGCCGGCGACGCCGTGCCGGTGAATGACGATGCCGTTCCGGGTATCCAGGAAGACTACACCCGGATCGGCGAAATGGCGAAGATGTTCAGCGTAACGCTGCGCACGCTTCGATTCTACGAAGACAAGGGCCTGCTCAGCCCGAAGCGCGACGGTTCGACCCGTCTCTACACGCGCCGCGACCGGGCGAGGCTGAAGCTCATCCTGCTGGGGCGCAAGGTCGGCTTCTCGTTGCGCGACGTGAAGCAGATCATGGACCTCTATGATCCGAAGGGCGCCAACACCAAGCAACTCCGCCTCATGCTCGACAAGTCGGACAAGCAACTGGGCCGCCTGCAGAAGCAGCGCACCGCCCTCGACGAGGCCATCATCGAGCTTTCGGACCTGATGGCAATCGTGCGCAACATGCTTTCCGAGCGGACGCAACCCACGGCGGTTGCGAGCTAGGCGAAACCATCCAGAAGTTGCTTGAAAGCCCGCCGACCATTCCTGGTCCGCAGGCTTTCTGCATTCACGGCGGAAATTCCTCAGCGAAATATTGACGTTTGCGTAAACGTCAATATTTTAGGGTGACGTTCCCGAAGTGGCGGAGATAGCGTGGCATCGGCCGCGCAAGGTCCGCCCGCGAAGATCGTCTTGGAGGAAGAGATGCCGACTTATACGGCGCCCGTGCGCGATACGCAGTTCGTGCTCAACGACGTGCTCGGATACGAACGCTACTCCAATCTCCCCGGCTTCGCCGATGCTTCGCCCGATGTGCTTGAAGCGATCCTCGCCGAGGCAGCCAAACTCACCGAAAATGTCATCCAGCCGACCAACCGCGCAGGCGATGTCGAAGGCTGCGACCGCCACGACGACGGCTCGGTTACAACGCCCAAGAGCTTCCGGCAGGCGTTCGACGAATACCGGCAGGGCGGTTGGATAGGCCTTGCCGCGCCTGTGGAGTTCGGTGGCCAGGGCCTGCCCTATGTCGTCCACAACGCCGTGTCGGAATACATGATTTCCGGCAACATGGCGCTGTTGATGTATGCCGGGCTGACGCAGGGCGCCATTGCCGCGATCATCACGCATGGCACCGACGGGCAGAAGCAGACCTGGCTGCCGAAGATGGTGGAAGGCGGCTGGACCGGCACCATGAACCTGACCGAGCCGCATTGCGGCACCGATCTCGGCCTGCTGCGCACCAGGGCGGTTCCCGCCGGCGATGGAACCTATAAAATTTCCGGCCAGAAGATATTCATCTCGGCCGGCGAGCACGACATGGCCGACAACATCGTTCATCTGGTGCTTGCCCGGATCGAGGGCGCACCGCAGGGCACCAAGGGTATCTCGCTGTTCATCGTGCCGAAGTTCCTGCTCGACGCTAAAGGCAATCCCGGCACCCGCAACGCCGTCTCGTGCGGGTCGATCGAGGAGAAGATGGGCATCCACGGCAACGCCACATGCGTCATGAACTATGACGAGGCGACGGGCACGCTGCTCGGCGAGGCCAATGGCGGGCTGAAGGCGATGTTCACGATGATGAACGAGGCCAGGCTCGGCGTCGGCCTGCAGGGGCTGGCGGTGGGCGAGGCTGCCTATCAGGGCGCCGTCGCCTACGCCAGGGAGCGCCTGCAGGGCCGCTCGCTGTCCGGTCCCAAGGCACCCGACAAGAAGGCCGATCCGATCATCGTCCACCCCGACGTGCGCCGCATCCTCATGACCATCAAATCGTTCAACGAGGCTGGCCGCGCGCTCGCGCTGTGGACGGCGCTGAAGTCAGACATCGCGCACCGTTCGCCCGACGAAAAAGACCGCCGGGACGCCGACGATCTGCTTGGCCTGATGACCCCGATCGTCAAGGGCGTGCTCACCGACAAGGGGTTCGATCATGCGGTGATGGCGCAGCAGGTGTTCGGCGGCCATGGCTACATCGAAGAATGGGGCATGAGCCAGTTCGTGCGCGACGCGCGCATTGCAATGATCTACGAGGGCGCCAACGGCATCCAGGCGCTCGACCTCGTCGGCCGCAAGCTGCCGATGCATGGCGGCCGCGCGGTGCAGGCCTTTTTCAAGGAGGTCGGTGAGTTCTGCGAGGCTAACCGCGCCAACGCTGATATGGCGCCCTTCACCAAGGCACTCAAGAAAGGGCTGAACGATCTGCAGGCGGCCACGATGTGGCTGATGCAGAACGCCATGGCGAAGCCGGAAAACGCGGGCGCCGCATCGACCGACTACATGCATCTCTTCGGGCTGGTTGCGCTGGGCTACATGTGGGCGCAGATGGTCAAGGTCGCGCAGGAAAAGCTGGCGACCGAAGCCGACCCGTTCTACGAAACCAAGATCGTCACGGGCCGCTATTTCATGGAACGCATCATGCCGGAGACAGCGGCCCACCTCGCACGCATATCGACCGGCGCCGACACCATGATGGCACTGCCGGCGGAGGCGTTTTGACATCCCCCGCCGACATCCTCGACCTGCCTGCGCCGAGGTGGCGCGACGAGGACGTCGGCATGCTCTACGACATGGCCTGTCGCTTCCTGTCGGAAGAGATAGCGCCGCGATACGACGAGTTCGAGAAGAACGAGATGGTCGACCGCGCGTGCTGGGAAAAGGCGGGCGCTGCCGGCCTGCTCTGCGCCTCGATGCCGGAGGCATATGGCGGTTCAGGCGGCAGTTTTGCGCATGAGAGCGCCATCATCGAAGCGATCGCCCATGTCGGCGTCGATGGTTTCGGCATCGGCCTGCACAACGCGATCGTTGCGCCCTATATCCTTCACTACGGCTCGGAAGAGCAGAAGCAGAAGTGGCTACCCAGGATGGCGACCGGCGAACTGATCGGTGCAATCGCGATGACAGAGCCCGGCGCCGGCTCCGATCTGCAGGGCATCAGGACGCGCGCGGAGAAGGACGGCAACCACTATCGGATCAATGGTTCCAAGACCTTCATCACCAATGGCCAGCTTGCCAATCTCGTCATTGTCGTCGCCAAGACCGATCCGGAAAAGGGCGCCAAGGGCACGTCCCTCCTGGTTGTCGAAACCGACGGGGCCGACGGGTTCGAGCGCGGTCGCAACCTCGACAAGATCGGCCTGAAGGCCAACGACACGTCGGAGCTGTTTTTCAATGACGTTCGCGTCCCGGCCTTCGCCCTGCTCGGTAGCGAGGAAGGACAGGGCTTCGTGCAACTGATGCAGCAATTGCCGCAGGAACGGCTGACGATCGGCACCACTGCCATCGCCATGTCCGAACGCGCGCTGTCGCTGACGATCGACTACGTCAGGGAACGCAAGGCATTCGGCAAGGCGATCATCGACTTCCAGAACACCCAGTTCAAGCTTGCCGAGCTGAAGACGGAGGCGACGGTCGGGCGCGTCTTCTACAATGACTGCGTGGCGCGCCATATTGCCGGCGGGCTCGACGCTGCGACCGCCTCGATGGCGAAATACTGGCTGTCGGAGCTGCAGGGAAAAGTCGTCGACGAATGCCTTCAACTCTTCGGCGGCTATGGCTACATGAATGAATATCCGATCGCGCGCATGTTTCGCGACGCGCGGGTACAGCGCATATACGGCGGCACCAACGAGATCATGAAACTACTGATCGCGCGCAGCCTCTAAGGCGCGCCGACCGAGAGCCGAGGAGAAGAAAAATGGCCGAAGCCTATGTCTATGACGCCGTGCGCACGCCGCGCGGGCGTGGCAAGAAGGACGGCGCGCTGCACGAGGTGCCGGCGGTCAGGCTGGGCGCGAAGGTGCTGGAGGCGCTGCGCGACCGCAACGGGCTGGACACTTCGACCGTCGACGACATCATCTTCGGCTGCGTCGATCCGGTCGGCGAGGCGGGCGCGGTGATCCCGCGCGCGGCCGCCTTCGAGGCGGGCTACAGCGACAAGGCGCCTGGCATGCAGATATCGCGCTTCTGCGCATCCGGGCTCGACGCCATCAATTTCGGCGCGGCCAAGATCGTGCAGGGATCCGACGACATCGTGATCGCCGGCGGGGTGGAATCGATGAGCCGCGTCGGCATGGGCATGTCGGGCGGCGCGTGGTTCATGGACCCGTCCGTCGGCTTGCCCGGCTGGTTCGTGCCGCAGGGCATTTCGGCCGATCTCATCGCAACGAAGTACGGCTTTTCGCGCGACGACGTCGACGCTTACGCGGTCGAGAGCCAGAAGCGCGCGGCCAAGGCCTGGGAGAAAGGCCGCTTCAAGAACTCGGTCATCCCGGTCAAGGACCAGAACGGCCTGACAATCCTCGACCGCGACGAGCACATGCGTCCCAGCACCGACATGCAGTCGCTGGCAGCGCTCAACCCGTCTTTCGTCATGCCCGGCGAAATGGGCGGCTTCGACGCGGTGGCCGTGCAGAAGCATCCGGAGATCGAAGAGGTGAACCACGTCCACCATGCCGGCAATTCCTCGGGCATCGTCGATGGCGCGGCAGGCGTCCTGCTCGGCTCGAAGAAGGCCGGCAAGACGCTCGGCATGAAACCGCGCGCACGAATCCGCGCCTTCGCCAACATCGGCTCCGAGCCGGTGCTGATGCTGACCGGCCCGGTCGACGTGACCGAGAAGCTCTTGAAGCGCGCGAAGATGACGCTTTCGGACATCGACCTGTTCGAGCTCAACGAGGCCTTTGCCAGCGTGGTGCTGCGCTATATGCAGGCGTTCGACATCCCGCATGACCGGATCAACGTCAACGGCGGCGCCATCGCCATGGGCCACCCGCTCGGGGCGACCGGCGCGATGATCTTCGGCACGGTCCTCGACGAACTGGAACGCCGCGACCTGACCACCGCGCTGGTCACGCTCTGCATCGGCGCGGGCATGGGCACCGCGACGATCATCGAGCGGGTGTGAACGATGCCGAAGATCGACATCGTGAATGTGCAGGCTCGCTCCGGAACGGGCTATCCGAAGATTTTTGCGGCAATCGCCGAAGGACGGTCCCGAAAGCGTCTCGGCGATGCGGCGGGTCTGGATCAGTTCGGGGTCAATCTGACGACATTGGCGCCGGGCGCCGGGACCGCGCACCGTCACTGGCATCACAACGAGGACGAGTTCGTCTACGTGCTGTCCGGAGAGGCAACTCTCATCGAAGACGACGGTGAAACGATCCTGCGCGCTGGCGATGCGGCGGGGTTCAAGGCCGGCGTGCCCAACGCACATCAGATAATGAACAAGAGCGCCGGCGACGTGGTGCTGCTGGAGATCGGTATCCGGGCGGCAACCGATCGCGGGGTTTTTCCCGACATCGACCTTGGTTTCGTGAAAGACGCCGAAGGTTCCCGTTTCACGCACGCCTCGGGCGAGCCCTTCGCGTAAATCGACCCGGAAGGATGCGATCATGAACTACAACAACTTTACGGTCGAAACCGATGCGGACGGCATAACGCTCGTCACCTGGGACATGCCCGACAGGTCCATGAATGTCTTCACCGAGGAGGTGATGGACGAGTTGGAAAAGATCATCAACCAGGTTGTCGCCGACGCGGGCATCAAGGGCGCGGTCATTACCTCCGGCAAGGACAGTTTTTCCGGCGGCGCGGACCTGACCATGCTGCAGGCGATGCTTGGCCGGTTCCGGAAGAAGAAGGCAAAAAATCCTGCCAACGCGGCCAAGCTGCTCTTCGAGGGCGTCGGCCGCATGGGCGGTCTGTGGCGCAAGCTGGAAACTTCGGGCAAGCCATGGGTGTCGGCGATCAACGGCGCCTGCATGGGCGGCGCGTTCGAGCTATCGCTCGCCTGCCATGGTCGGGTCGCTGCTGACTCCGACAAGGTCAAGATGGCGCTGCCCGAGGTGAAGGTGGGTCTCTTCCCGGGCGCCGGCGGGACGCAGCGCGTGCCGCGCCTGACCGACCAGCAGCAGGCATTGCAGATGCTGACGTCGGGCCAGCAGCTTTCGCCGCAGAAGGCCAAGGCCATGGGCCTGATCCACGAGATCGCGCCGCCGGAAAAGCTCGTCGAGACCGCCAAGGCGATGATCAGGAACGGGCTGAAACCGGTCGCGCCGTGGGACGAGAAAGGCTTCAAGCTGCCCGGCGGGCCGATCTATTCGGCGGCGGGCGCCAATCTCTGGCCGCCGGCCATCGCCATCCTGCGTCGTGAGACCTACGGCAACTATCCGGCAGCGTCCGCCATCCTGAAATGCGTCTATGAAGGCCTGCTCGTTCCCTTCGACACGGCGCTCAGGATCGAGCAGCGCTATTTCACCGAGGTTCTGCAGACCAAGGAGGCGGCGGCAATGATCCGCTCGCTCTTCGTGTCGCTGCAGGAACTCAACAAGGGCGCGCGCCGCCCTGCCGGCGTGCCCGAGACCACGTTCAGCAAGATCGGCGTCATCGGCGCCGGCTTCATGGGTGCCGGCATCGCCTATGTGACTGCCAAGGCCGGCATCCCGGTGGTACTGATCGACCGCGACATGGAAGCGGCCGCCAAGGGCAAGGCGCATTCGGACGGGCTGATATCGGACGCGGTGAAGAAGGGCAGGGCGAAACCGGAAGAGAAGGAAAAACTTCTCTCGCTGATCACGCCATCGGCCGACTATGCCGACCTCGCCGGCGCGGATCTCGTCATAGAGGCGGTGTTCGAGGATTCCGGCGTCAAGAAGACGGCAACCGAGAAGGCCGAAGCCGCCCTGAAGGCCGGCGCCGTCTTCGCCTCCAACACCTCGACGATCCCGATCACGTCGCTGGCGAAAAATTCGGTGCGGCCGAAGGATTTCATCGGCATCCATTTCTTCTCGCCCGTCGACCGCATGATGCTGGTCGAGATCATTTTGGGCAAGAAGACCGGCGACAAGGCGCTGGCGACCGCGATCGACTATGTGCGGGCCATCAAGAAGACGCCAGTGGTCGTCAACGACACGCGCGGCTTCTACGTCAACCGCTGCGTGCTGCGCTACATGTCGGAAGCCTACAAGATGCTGATCGAAGGCGTGCCGGCCCCGATGATCGAGAACGCGGCGCGCGCCGCCGGCATGCCGGTCGGTCCGCTGGCTTTGACCGACGAGACGGCGGTCGACCTCGCGCAGAAGATCATGAAGCAGACTGCGCGGGATCTGGGTGAAAAAGCCGTCGACCCCGAGCAGATGAAGCTCATCGACACGCTCGTCGATGGCCATGGTCGATTCGGTCGCAAGAACGGCAAGGGCTTTTACGACTATCCGCCGAAACCCGCGAAGAAGAAGCTGTGGCCGGGCTTGAAGGATTTTTATCCGCAGTTGCCGGCCGAAAAGGTCGACTATGCGGAACTGCAGCAGCGGCTGCTGGTCACCATCGCGCTCGAAGCGGCGCGGGTGATGGAGGAGGGCATCGTAACCGATCCGCGCGAGGCCGATGTGGGCTCGATCCTCGCCTTCGGCTTCGCACCCTATACAGGCGGAGTCTTGTCCTACATCGACGGCATCGGCGCGAAGGAGTTCGTTGCGATCGCAAAAACGCTGCAGAAAAAATACGGCGCGGAGTTCAAGCCGCCGAAGCTGCTACTCGACATGGCGGCCAAGGGCGAGACTTTCTACCAGCGGTTTGACCCGTTCAGGACAGGTGGCGAGAAGCAGGCGGCGTGAGGGGCCGCGATTCAGCGCCGGTAAGCATCATCGGGACATCTGTGTTGGGTCCGACTGCGCGGTTTCAGCCATGCGGGCTCGATGCAGTTCCAGGCGCTCCTTGCGCGTGGCGGGGATCCACGGGTCATCGAGCAGCGCGGAAGTACCTTCGGCGATGCGGTCAAGAGAAAGGCGGGCGTCCGCGGCCTGTGGCATCCGACGAGACGCGGCAATCTCCTCCAGGACAGCACGCGCCGCCACTGGATTAAGCGCATAAGTCGACTGCGCTGCATTTAGTCTAACCTGCCGATTGGGGTGGTCATAGAGTGCAAACAAACGCTCGCGCTGGTCACCCGGGCGGGACCGCAGTTCGTTCACCACGGCAATTTTCCTGTTGTAGAGCCGGTTGAAACGTGCCGTTTCGAAAAAATCGATTGCGTCGGCTTGGGCTGTGCCGATCTCGGCAAAAAGTTCCACCAGCGCGTCGCTAGTCATTCCTGCAACTTTTTTCACTTCAGCACCTCATGTAGTCGCAACGCATACAGTCCGACGTCCCTCCTAACCTCCCACGGCTGGCCTCGTAGATAGTCGCGTGGAGATTGGCCTCCAAATTCGTCATTTGGCGTCGCGTACCAGCCGGTAATCTGCCAGTGACGGTAGGTTGGAATGCGCACCAGATTGCGCCAATCTTCAATTCTTTCTCCGGCAAATCCGTCGCGGCGAGCCGGCGTTTGTTCGACAATGTGATGCGTCTCCTTGCAGGCGGCATTTTCAGGCACTTGTCGGATGGATGGACAAAATCTCGTTGAGAAATCTTTTGCGACGAGGCCTAAGCCACTGGTAACCCATTGTCTTGCAACGAGTTTGTCGCGTTGTGACGCGCCATATCCGGGTTAAGGCCCGAATTTTCTGTCCCCGGCCAGCCCATCCGGCTTCTGGACAAGCGGATTCTAGGGCGTTACAACTGCAAGGTATTTTTTCCTCTCCCAACGGAGCGTCCCATGCTGTCGCATGAGCGCGTCTGGGCCGCGATAGACGCGTTGGCCGCACGCTATTCCCTGTCCGCCTCCGGCCTTGCCAAGCGCGCCGGCCTCGATTCCACGGCCTTCAACAAGTCAAAGCGGCAGTCGGCCGACGGGCGCCCGCGCTGGCCTTCGACCGAGTCGCTGGCGAAGATCATCGAAGCGACCCAGTCGTCGCTCGACGAGTTCTTCCTGCTGGTGGAGGGGAAATCTTCCACAGCCAAGACGCAATTGCCGAGGCAGATGTCGACCGTGCCGCTGCTCGGCTTCGCGCAGGCAGGCGCCGGCGGCTTCTTCGACGATGCCGGATTCCCGGCGGGGCAGGGCTGGGACCTGATCGAACTGCCGGCGACGGCTGCCGACGGCTCCTACGCCCTTCAGGTGCAGGGCGATTCCATGCTGCCGCTCTACCGGCACGGCGACATGCTGGTGGTGCAGCCCAACGCCCCCGTCCGCAAAGGCGACCGGGTGGTGGTCAAGACGATTTCGGGAGAGGTGATGGCCAAGGTGCTGGAGCGGCGCACATCCGCCATGCTGGAACTCATCTCGCTCAATCCCGATCATCCGCACAGGCGGTTGGCGACCGGCGAGGTCGAATGGCTGGCACGCATCGTCTGGGCGAGCCAATAGGCGGGGCGCGCGGGGTGCGCGCGCTTTTCCTGCCGGCCGGGGCGCTCGCGCTCGCGGTCGCCGTCGTGCTGGTCGGCGGACGCATGGTGGACGGCCCAGTGGACGGCCCAGTGGACGGCCCAATGGACGGCCAGCTTGATGTCGGCGGCGTCACGCTCGACCGGCCGGATCCCGAGGATATCGCGGTCACGGACGACGCCGTTGTTTCGGCTGCGGTGGAGCCTGTTCCACCTGCCGCAGCGCCGGCTGATGAGCCCGGCCAGATCGCCTCTGCTTCGCCGCCATCCGCGACGGCTGCCGCGCAACTGCCCGCGGCAGCGGGACCTTCCATGCCGGTTGACCCTCAATCTTCGGCCGCCTCGCGCCTGGTCGCTCCGGCAATTGTAGCGCCGCCCGAACTGTCGCCGGAGAACCTGGAGCGGGAAGCGCCACGCCAGCCGCTGAGCCAGCTGAGCCTTGCCCTGCCGCCGGAGCCGGAAATCAAGAACGAATGGGCAGGAACGCCCTTTTTCCGGCCGCTCGCTGTCGAATCGGCGGTGTTCCAGTCGATGGGGCGCACCATTGCGATTGCGGGCGTGAAAAGCGTTCCGGTCGACGAAAGCTGCGAACATGATGGCGTGGCATGGCCCTGCGGGATGCGGGCGCGCACGGCGTTCCGCCTGTGGCTGCGGGGACGCGCTCTTGTCTGCCGGCTGCCGGACGAGGAGCGGGAGGTGACGCCGGCGCGCTGCCGCCTCGCCAAGCAGGACGCCGGGGCCTGGCTGGTGTCGAATGGCTGGGCGCTCGCAGCACCCGATGGTCCCTATGTGCAGGCGGAGGAAAAGGCGCGCGCGGCGAAAATGGGCATGTTCGGCGCGCCGCCCGAGGCGCCGGCCATTGCGGATGTCCCGGACGCACCTGTCCTCTCGGCTGTGCCGGACCAGCCTGTCATGACCGAGGAGGGCATAGATCCCGACCCGCCGGCCGACCCGCGCATGGCGTTTCCGCCTGCGCCTGCGCCGCCCTGAGCTCTATGCCGCCAGTTGTCCAGAGAGCGCCCTGGCGATCAGCGCGCGCGTCTCGGGAATGCCATAGAGCGTGGCGAACGAGCCGAAGCGTGGGCCGCGCTCCTGGCCGATCAGAACCTGATAGATCATCTGGAAGAACGCGACCGACACGCCTGGTCCGCCCTCCGGGCTCTGCTTGGAATGATCCTGGTAGCGCTCGATCTTGCGCGCGACGTTGAGGGCGGCGTTCTGGATCGCCTCGCCGTCGGAGCCGGAGGGGAGAGCGGCAAGGCTCTCCGAAAGCACTGCAAGCGCCTCGCGCTCCACCGCGTCCGGTTCGCGATAGACCTTTGTCGGCTTCACGAAGTCGTCGAAATAGCGGATCGCGTGGTCGGTCAGCCTGTCGAGTTCAGGATGCGTCGCCGGCGTTACGCCCGCCACGTGACGCGAGATGAAGCCCCACAGCACGCCCTTGTCATGCGCGTTGGAAGCGCTGACCAGATTGAGCAGCAGCGCAAAGGTGACCGGCGGGTCGATGGCCGGCGGACTGCCGTCGTGCATGTGCCACACCGGATTGCCGAGCCGTTCCTTCCAGTCCTGGCGCGGATAGGCAGCCAGGAAGGAGTAATACTCGTCGACCGCCTTCGGGATGACGTCGAAATAGAGCTTCTTCGCCTGCCGGGGCCGCTGGTACATATAGAGGCCGAGGCTTTCGGTGGGTGCGTAGGTCAGCCATTCGTCGATGGTCAGCCCGTTGCCCTTGGACTTCGAAATCTTCTGTCCGAGATCGTCGAGGAAGAGTTCGTAGACAAAATGTTCCGGCGGTCGGCCGCCGAGGATGGCGCAGATCTTGTCGTAGACCACCGCGTTGGTCTGGTGGTCCTTGCCGAACATCTCGAAGTCGACGTTAAGCGCAGCCCAGCGCATGCCGAAGTCGGGCTTCCACTGCAGCTTCACCGCGCCACCGGTCACGGGGAGCGTCGTCTCTGTTCCATCCTCGTCGTCAAAGGTGATCGTACCGGCCTTCGCATCGACCGCCTTCATCGGCACGTAGAGCACGCGGCCGGTTGTCGGCGAGATCGGCAGGAACGGGCTGTAGGTTGCCTGCCGCTCCGGCCCGAGCGTCGGCAGCATCACCTTCATGATCGCGTCATACTTCTCGGCGGCCTTCAGCAGCACGGCGTCGAAGCGGCCGGACTTGTAGTATTCCGTGGCGCTGGCGAATTCGTAGTCGAAACCGAACGTGTCGAGGAACCGGCGCAGCATCGCATTGTTGTGATGCCCGAAGCTCTCGTAGTCGCCGCCGAAGGGGTTAGGCACCGCGGTCAGCGGCATGTGCAGATAAGGCTCAAGGAAGGCGCGATCCGGCACGTTGTCCGGGATCTTACGCATGCCGTCCATGTCGTCGGAGAAGCACAGAAGCCGAGTCTTGACCTTGTCCTCGGTCAGCACGCGGAACGCGTGGCGAACCATCGACGTGCGCGCCACCTCGCCGAACGTACCGATGTGCGGCAGACCCGACGGGCCGTAGCCGGTCTCGAACAGCACCGTCTGGGGAAAATCGGCGCCCTTGTAGCGGTCGATGATCTTCCTGGCTTCCTCGAACGGCCATGCCCTGCTTTCGGCGGCGGCAGAAAGCATCTGCGGAGTGAGATCAATGCTGGCAGAACGCGCCATGACTGACTTCCAATACAGTTCTGATAGTGCTCCCGGCCTTGGCCGGCGTTGCGGCCATGCTCTATGTAACCGGAGCGGATACGTCAACGCATCAGGGTTTTTCGTTGCAAGGCGACCGCGCGGTCCCTAGGTACGCTTTCCACTGAGGGAGAACCGCATGAAGAAGGTATCCGCGCACGCCGCCTTGATCTACCTGATGATCGTCACCTCGGCGTCCGACCGCGAAATGACCGATGTGGAACTGGCGCGGATCGGCGATGTCGTCCGCTCATGGCCCATCTTCGAGGATTTCGACGCGGAAAAGCTGGTCAAGGTCGCGCAAGACTGCCAGAAACTGCTGCACGAGGATGGCGGGCTCGAAAAGGTCATTGCCGCCGCGCGCGACGCGATACCGCTCCACCTGCACGACACGGCCTATGCCGTGGCCTTCGAGGTCGCGGCTGTCGACCTCGAAATGCGCATGGAAGAACTGCGCGTGCTGCAGATCCTTCGCCGCGAACTCGCCGTCGACCCGCTGACCGTCGCCGCGATCGAACTGGCGAACAAGGCCCGCCACCGGACACTGACCTGAGCGTTCTAGTGGAACGAATTTGACATTCGCATCCCATCTGACATTCCGCGGACTGAGCGAATGTCAAATTCGAAGTTCCACTGGAATCATATGCTTGCTTTTGGTCCTTTGATTCTGACATTTGCCCCACGGGCCGGTATCAGCGGGATGCAAATGTCAGAATCGGACCACTAGTAAAAGCTGACTGGAAAATAGCGTAGGTAGAGTTCGGTAAAGCGGCCGCTCAGCGCCATCTGCTGGAGCGCATAGTCGAAGGCGGAGGCGAGCGTCGGGTCGTCCACCTTGGTCGCGATGGCGAGGCCGGGGCCGAGATATTCGGGCGCCATGTAAGGTCCACCGGCGAAGCGGCAGCATCCGCCGGCTTCGGAGCCGGCCAGCCAGAAGGCGAAACGCATTCCGTCGCCGAACGCGCCGGCGATCTTTTCGGCCTTCAGGTCCGCGTACATCCATTCCTGACGCGAATAGGTGACCACCTTGGCACCCGGAAAATATTCGCGCAGCATCTTTTCATGGCCCGACCCGGCGATCACGCCGATACGCTCGCCTTCCACCTTCTGGTGGAGAGGTTCGGTCGCGGCACTTGTCTTGGGCATCATGAAACGTGCGGGAAATTGAAGGTACGGGCGCGAGAACGCGTATTTGGCGCGGCTCTCTTCGGTGATCGCCAACCCGGCCACGAGCGCCTCTCCCCGGCCGCGCTCCAGCGCATCGCCCAGTTGCTCCCAAGGCATTGCCTGGATCTCGCATTTTTCCGCGATCTTGAGCTCCTCGCAGATCGCCCGCACCAGATCGACATGGAAGCCTGTCAGTCTTCCATCACGGTCGAGATAGTTGAACGGCGGGAAATCGGTGGTGGTCAAGAACCTGACCCGGTTGACCGCGCTCAGGTCGGGTTTGGGGAGCCGTTCCTTGACGTCCCAGAACATCGGGGCGGGTGGTTGTTCGGTCGCGTGCGCGGCGGACATGAGTGCCGCTGCCGCCAGCACCAGAACGATGGAACGAAGCGTCATCAATCTACTCTGTCCGGAAATGCGCGACGCCGCAGCAGGAGACCTGCGGAACGTCGAATGAACTTTTCTGCTACGAAGTGCATCTTTTCGCAACCACCGTTGCGCCTTGGGCCGGCAGAATGGCGTTTTCGAGAAAAGGTCAGCGGCGAATGGCTGGAACGGCATAATTTTACCACAGGGCGACGGGTTGTGGTATATTGCAATCGTCGGTTAATGGTACGGAGTGCTTCGGGGGACTACGCTAACCGCACAATGTGTGGGCAACATGGGTGGGTGTTGCAATGGGCCATTTTGATACAACGCTGGCATACATAAGCAGCCTGCAGCAGGCGGACACAGCAGCGGCTGTTTGCGAGCGCTTGCTTGACGTTACCTCGCAATTCGGGCTGACGGCTTTGATGGCTGGCACCGTGCCGCAGGCCGGCACGCCGACCGGCAAGCAGAAAGAACACGTGTTGCTTTGCGACTGGCCAGTCGAATGGCTGGAGCGCTATGTCGCCCGCAACTATGTCGATCACGACCCGGTCGTGGGCCGCATGAAGCAACTGCAGGCCCCATTCCAGTGGCGCGACGCGGCGGGCGAAATCCGAATCGATCAGGGTGGCAAGGCCGTGATGGGCGACGCCGGCGAGTTCAAGCTGAAGGACGGCCTCGCTTTTCCCATTGTTACACTCGACGGGCAGATCGTCATGGTCTCGCTGGGTGGCGAGCAGGTCAATATGTCTGGGCTTGAGTTCGGCATGATCTCGCTGGTGGCGACCTATGCGATCGGCCGTGCGATGCAGCTGGTCAGCCCTCCCGAACGTACGATCGAGCACATCGATCTCACGCCGCGCGAGCGCGAATGCCTCAAATGGGCCGCCGTCGGCAAGTCGGAATGGGAAATTTCCCAGATACTGGGAATCTCCGAACACACCTCCGAGAAGCACCTTCTCAACGCCAAGTTTAAGTTGGGTGCCGTTAACCGTGTTCAAGCCGTCGCGGAGGCGATTCGGCGCGGTTATATTTAAATTTCGCGAATTAAAACATAGATCGTTACATTCCTAAACGATCGCGTAAGCATCCATAAGGACACGCTTTCCTAGTCTGCCTTGAGATATCAAGGAGACCCGTGTGCTTTACGCCCTTACAACCGAAGAATTGATGCAAAGGCCGGACCTCTGGGAGGCGGTTCACCGGCTGCGGCATAGCATTTTTGTCGAGGAGATGGGGTGGGAGGACCTGCATCGCACCGACGGCCTGGAGATCGATCAGTTCGACCATGACGAAGCGGTTCACCACCTTGTCATCCGCAACGGCGAACTCGCAGGCTACCAGCGCATGCTGCCGACAACGCGGCCGCATCTGCTCACCGAGGTTCTGACGGACCTGTTCGTCGGCGCCCCCCCGTCCGGCCCCAATGTCTGGGAACTGACGCGCTACGCCGTGGCGCGCGAATTCCGCGATGGGCGCCGGAACGTTTCGACGGTCGGCTCCGAACTAATCGCCGGCTTCGTCGAATGGGGCCTTCCGCGGGGCGTCAACCAAGTCATCATCGAATTCGAGCCGATGTGGGTGTTGCGCGCGCTGCAGTTGCATTTCCTGGCGCGTCCGCTTGGCTACCAACGGACTTATGGCAGCCAGCAGGTCGTGGCGACACTGCTGACCTTCGATGAGAGCACGCTTGAAGTGGTGCGCAGCCGGCGCGCCCATCACGCCCCGGTTCTCTCGCGAGGGTTTCCAGAGGTCCTGGGACAGCGGCAGGCGTCATGAACATAGCCCAGAACTTCCTAGCTTCCGCGGTCGGTCCGGAGATTCGACCGGACACCGAGTTCCGCAATCATATCCTCACCATTACCGCGGCGGCCGACGACGGCCGGCCGCTGCTTGACCGAAAGGCCTATGAAAGGCTTGCCGCGACGCTGCTTGCCGCAGCCGATGACGACGCGGTGCGCGTCGTGGTCCTGCGCGGCCTTTCCGGCTGCTTCTGCCTGGGCGGCGATCTCTCGGAATTCCTCGATGCAACGAAGCACGAGGCGCTGATAGAAGCGGTCACCGGCATGTTTCGCGCGCTGGCGACCTTCCCCAAGCCCATTGTGGCATGTGTGGACGGCGATGCAGTAGGCGTCGGATGCACGATCCTGTTCCACTGCGACATGGTGATTGCTTCCCCGTCAAGCACCTTTCGCGTGCCCTTCGTCGATCTTGGCCTGGTGCCCGACGCCGCGACCAGCATACTGGCGCCCGAACGCATGGGCTATGCGGCGGCGTTCCGCTTCTTCTGCCTAGGCGACACGCTCACGGCCTCCGAAGCGAAAGATCTCGGCCTCGTGGCCGAGATCGCTGCAGAAGCCACGGAAGACTGGACATACTCACGCGCACGCCAGCTTGCCAAGAAGCCAGTGGAAGCGCTCCGCCAGACGCGAGAGTTGCTGCGTCGGGACGGCAAGCATCTGTGCGACCGCATCGACGAGGAGGTTTCGCTTTTCCACAAAGCACTCCAGGATGAAACGACCTTGCGTCGCCTGGCGCGGATTGCAAGGCGGGCTGCCTGACAATATTAGTGTCGGTCCGGAGAGTTATTCAATTTGAACAGAGCCTTCGCAGCATTAGGCGAATTGAAGCCAGTTTGAGGAACGCGAGCGCGTTGCGTGACAAGTTCTCGAAATCCTTGGCCAGCCTG
>Ga0105046_10001193_pt1 | contig 39510 bp, 48 predicted proteins | sample MAT03_FD_78385 | JGI IMG/M metagenome (GOLD analysis project Ga0105046, IMG submission 78385) | Freshwater microbial communities from Lake Fryxell liftoff mats and glacier meltwater in Antarctica - MAT-03 (megahit assembly) | ecosystem: Environmental > Aquatic > Freshwater > Ice > Liftoff... | reverse complement strand
GATCTGAACAAATTTGAAGAATCTTTCAGCTGTCCACAGATCATTACTTTCAATTTCCTCATTATAAAAAACAAATTTATCAGCATCAATTGCATTTGCAATTTCAAAAGTGTGTTGCAGTAATTCTTTATATATATGTAAAGCTTTTTCGTCGCCAATAGTAGCTGCCAGTCTTGTTTTTACTTTCCGCAGTTCTGGTTTGCGTACAAATATGATTAAGCCCTGTTTCATTTACTTCTCAGTTTTTTGCCTTCTGTTTTTTTAGGGTGAAAGGTTGTGTTACGGTTTAAGTTCAATTCCATTTGCTTTTGTGGCGATGAGTTTTCAGGTGCTTTTCCAAACCGGAGTTTAAATGCCCGCAAACCTGACTTAATTTCATCCCAAAAATTTGAAGGCGGTTTGTACCCGTAAGCCCGGTATTTGCCGGGTTGTAATTTTCCTTTTGCTGCAACAAAGGTTTTAAAATGTTGCACCCAGTTCTCAAATTTATTGATATAATCTTTCTCAAAAATCACATCTTCACTTTGGTTTTCGCTGTACTTCTTGCCTACCCCGCTATCTGCATATTCCCATAATTGTTCCGGCACTTCAATACCACCATACCTGCATTGCCACACCAATGGCGCATAAGCTTGTCGCATATCATCAAATGGTTCTGCATCACCATCAAAATATTTTTTATGCGTTAAAATTTTCGGGATATTATTTTCATCCATCTCATCTCCTCCCTGATCACCATAACAAAAGAATCCGGCAGTTCTCCCTTCGAGATGATTTATACTAAGCTCCTTCCACAATTCAGTATGCTCCAGTGCCATTGCCATCTCAGGATCTTTATGTGCAATTAATTTTTCATCGGGGTTACCACCGTTCATGCAAACCATTCTGTCAAACATCAGTTTTAAATTACTGGTAGGCCCGTACCAGTTCACGGGTCCTATAATGGCCCATGCATCAGCCATATCCAACCGGGCATACATATCTGCATCCCACATAAAATCCGGTTCTGCATGGCTGTTTTTTTTATAGCAATTACACGGCCACACACATAATGCCATTGAAGTAGATACACAGGCATTGCAACTTTGTATATGTGCCCTTCCATAAGCGTTGCTTAAATCCTCATAATCTATTTCCCATTCCTGCGGCAGCATGTCAGCCATTTTTAGCATCAGCATCCTTGCTTTGCTGTCAACACCGGGACAATTGTACTGTTTACGGCCTGAACCGGCGATTATTAATACCCGGAACGGTCTTTGTTCCGTTGGCAAAGCTGCATTTTTGTCATTAGGCTTCATACCTTCAATTTATGCAAAAAATCTGGGAGACTATTAAAGATTATTATATTACGCTGGGAGAAAACTATCATGTTAACCCAATCATTTTCCTGGGCATACATATAATAGCCACTCCCTTGTTTATTTTGTCTGTGGCCTGGTTAATAAAAAATTACCGGCAAAAGAAATCAATTATGTGGCCGGTAATAGTTTCTATTTTTATTTTTAATGCTGCCAATATTTACCTCGTCATCTTTGGTAAAAATATTCCCTGGTGGATTTATGCTATACTCGCCGCTACAACCATCATCAGCAGTTATTTTTCTTACAAAAAAGTAAGGAAGAAAATAAATGCAGAATAAAGTGCATACCTGTTGCCATGATAAGGGAAACGATGAAAAAAGCGACCTCACATAAGGCGGGACAGGCGCAACAGGTGATGCCATGAAAAAATATCGTCGGCTACACCACTATTTTTTAGCAGCATCCCCCTCCATCATAAAACCAGGTAGAACCTGAAATAAAAATATCTTCTCTTCCAATCGATGTTAATGCACCGGCTGTTTTATCACAAACTGCTAAAGGCTGATTAGGCAGCAGCACATGACCTTTGTTATCATCAAAACATTCTTCGCCACCAAAATAGATTGCTGTCTTGCCGGTGAAGACACAAGGACCATCAGCAGGCATCGGGTCTTTGATGGCACATACTTCCACACTCTCTATATAAATAAGTTTGCCGGTATCATAATTCTTTGGATCAAGAATACGATAAGGACGTTTAGCTCTTATCTCCACTGTACCAAAACCAACATCCGTTATCATCTTAATATAATCCCATAACGGCAATGAGCCACTGAGGCATAAGGCTCTCAATCTTTCATCATCTCTTAAATTATCCGGAATATTGTCTTCACAAATAGGGTCACTCATTACTAACCGGCCACGGGGTTTCAACACCCGGTACATTTCCCCTAATGCCTGTTTCAATTCTTCCTGTTTAAAAATATTAAACAAACAATTTTGTGCAGCCACATCTATGCTTGCATCTTCTACCGGCAAATTCAATGCATCACCTTTTTTTACTTCCACAAACTCACTCCTGAACCAGGGATTTAATTTTTCTGCCTCCGCAAAATTCTCCTTACATGCTTTTATCATTTCATCTACCACATCTACACCAATCACTCCATTTTGTTGCCGGCTGAAATAAGCAAATTGTAACAACTCCATTCCTCCTCCAATACCTACATATAAAATTTTGGGGTTATTTACCAGGTCCCTTGGATGAACGGTGCTGCCGCATCCGTAATTCATTTGCTGCATCTTTACCGGTATGTTTAATCCGGGCAATTGCCAAACAGGGGTTGTAGTACAGCAAAGACCTACCTGTGGATTTTCCGCCGCTTCTTTATAAATATCCCTGGTTGTTTCTAAATATGACATCAGTTTATTTTTTTAGAAAAAATTAAGCTACTGCCCCTCCACAGCTACTTCCTGCACCAGCGGTGCAGCCATAGCAATGTTGGTTTATTACAATTTCCCGGTTGGCTAAAACAGATAAACTGAATTGTGAAATATGCTGAGATGAACAATCAACTTTCATATCCAGCATCTGGTTAAAATCACAATCATAAATAAATCCATCCCAACCAATGGAAAGAGTAGTGCGACACATTACATTGGCGGCAGCTACGGGATTAAATGCTAAAACCAGTTTCTCCATATACTTTTCATAGTTGCCGCTTTCTAATAAATATTGCAGAAAGCGACTGATAGGTAAATTGGTAATAGCAAAAAGGTTGTTGAATTCGATATTGAAATCTTTTTTTAATGCCACTTTAAAATCTTTTTGTAAAGCATCCTGAGCAGGCGGTAAAAAAGCACCTGCGGGATTATACACCAGATTTAAAGTTAATCCAGTTCCTTCCATACCATAACCCACTGCATTAAGCATTTGAAGTGCTTTGATGGAATCTTCAAATACACCATCGCCCCGCTGCCTGTCCGTTCTGTCTTTTGAATAAAAAGGAAGAGAAGAAACTACTTCTATATTATGTTTTTTAAAAAAGTCAGGAAGGTCATTAAATTTTTTATTGGCAAGAATGATAGTAAGATTGCAGCGAACGATGATATGCTTGTCAAGTTTTTTGATTTCTTCTGTAAACCATCTGAAGTCAGGATTCAACTCAGGTGCACCCCCGGTAAGATCAACAGTTTTAAAAGAGGGATTACTTGCAAGAATATCCAAACACTGCTGCATCGTTTCCCTTGTCATGATTTCTTTTCTATCCGGGCCTGCATCCACATGGCAATGCTTGCACACCTGGTTGCACATTTTACCGACATTAATTTGAAAAACTTCTAACTGCGTTGGCTTTAATGGAAATAAACCAGCAGCCTCCAGTTTTTGCTGAAATGGCACTAACCTGAATGCATCATCATGATTACGTCCATGCTCCAGGATTTCAATCTGTTCACTTGTATCGGATAACAAGTGATGCTGAGCTTTCAGTGACTTCATTTTCAAATTTTCTATTAATTGATTATCTGATTTATTTACATGGCCACTTCTTTTACCTTATTCATCATCTGCACACCATGCACTAATGCTGCGCCACCCTTGATAGCGGCAGCTACATGCACAGCTTCCATCATTTGCCCTTCACTCCATCCTTTTTCAAATGCGTCACTGCTATACGCATCGATACAATAAGGGCATTGTACAGCATGAGCTACGGCTAAAGCAATCAATGATTTTTCTTTAGCCGTTAAGTTACCTTCTCCAAATACTTCCCCATACCATGCAAAAAACTTATCGGCCATTGGCTTTTGAAACTCGCCGACATTGCCAAATTTTCCAAGGTCTGCGGCGTTATAATAGTGGTTTGCCATTTTTTATTATTTATAATTTTGAAGATAGAGTGTCCAGTCGTAATCTTTAAATTTTATTTTCGGATTTTTATCAGCAGGAACAATAGAAAGCTGCCTGAGTAATTGTATCATCTTTTTCTTTCCGCCAAAGTCACGGCGGAACCAACTCATTAAGGTTGGCAACTTCACCGTGTTAGTTGCTTCATTATACTCTGCTTCACCCCGAAGGTATGCTTTGGTTGCAAGATCCAATTGCTGGTTGATATTCTCAGGTTTATAAAAGGCTATTGGCGGGCAGCTTTTTGCACCACAGTTTAGCGCAAAATGTAACCGATAATCTAATCTGTCAACCCGTAATTGTTTTTCTATTTTTCCGGGAAATAGTTTTTTAAAATACCCCATGCTCCATTTTATACTGGAGCGGCGAAGAATGCCATGTTCTATATCATCAAGACTGAATTCCTTACTCGCAATTTCAATTTGTTTGCTGCCGAAGAATTGGCTTCTTTTCTTATACTGCTCAGGATTTTTCTTTAATGATTCCTGTGTATATGCATTATATAAATTAATCCAGAAAGCTTTTTTTTCATCATCCGTTGTAATAATTGTTTTCAAATCATCAAAACTCATGTTTTTAAACTGGGTGATAAATTGAATCGTTTCCTCACCGGTTTTAGCAGCATACATAAATTCCTGCGAAAGTTGAACCAATTTATTATTTGATTTTTCCACCATGCCAGTGATTGTATTATTAACGGAAGATACCAGAGCGGCATCAATTTTCTTTACCTGATTTATAGTTGCGATACTTGTACTTTGTTCAGATAGCCACTTATTGATGTTAACTTCATTCACTTCTTCCGGGGAAGGAATTGCAATAACTGTTCCATTTTTTCCGACAATAACTGTGTAGGGGTAAGATGGCGGTTGAAATGATTTAATGAAAACGCCTTGTTCATCTACCACAACAGGCAGAGTAAAACTATTTTGCTTTTTTATAAAACTTTCCAATTTTGCCTGTGATTCCTCAGATACTAAAAGAATCCTGATTTCATCTTTGTATTGCTGCTGCAATGCTGTTAATTTGGGTAAGGCTCTTACACAAGGCACACACCATGTGCCAAAAAAATCAATTACTAATAACGTTTCTTTAAATTGCTGAAAAGAAGAAGAAGCAGATGAATGATTAAGGATTTTAGCAATCGGGAAATCCGACGTTATATCATTTACTACATAGCCCTGTTGTGCCTTTACAGCAAAAGACAACCCTGCAAATATGGCTACGAAGGCTAATTTCATGAAGGCGAATTATAGTTGATCAAACTATTGATAAGCTATAAACGTAAATTTACCAGCAAAAGATTGGAAGTTTATAAATTGTTTATATGATCCTGACACCTGAAATAGTAACCCAAACCGCCACATTTTTAAAAAAAACCGGCTTTCATCACCCCACAGTGGGTATTATAATGGGCACAGGGCTTGGGGCACTGGCAGAAAAAATTGATGCCGGAGTTTCAGTTCCTTATTCAGTCATACCAAATTTTCCGGAAGCCACGGTTGAGTTTCATAAAGGCAATCTTATATATGGTAAAATCGGTGATACGAATGTGATAGCCATGCAGGGCCGTTTTCATTACTATGAAGGCTACAGTATGCAACAAATAACTTTTCCGATACGAGTGATGAAAGAATTGGGAGTGAAATATCTTTTTCTAAGTAATGCCGCAGGCGGTATGAACCTGTCGTATAGAAAAGGTGATTTAGTTTTATTGGAAGATCATATCAATTTACTACCGGATAATCCCCTGCGTGGCCTGAGCAACCCGGCATTCGGTCAGCGGTTTGTGGATATGAGTGAGCCTTATGATAAAAAATTGATGCAGTTGATAGAAGGCAATGCCGCTTCGCAAAATATCATCATCAAAAAAGGAATATATGTTTCAGTAATGGGCCCTAACTTAGAAACGAAAGCAGAGTACAGATGGCTTCGTTCTACTGGTGCAGATATGGTAGGCATGAGTACGGTGCCGGAAGTAATTGTTGCTAATCAGATTGGAATAAAATGCGCCGCCATCAGTGTTATTACGGATGAATGTGACCCTGATAATTTGAAGCCCGTTAATATTGCTGAGATAATTGAAGTGGCAGGAAAGTCGGATAAGGTTTTAAGTAATCTTTTGGAAGCTGTAATAAAAGAACTATAATAAGATAGCTTATCTGTAATCAAGCATTCTCTTATATGTATTCACCATATCTTCCTGGGTAGCTCCTTTCTTATACATACTTAAGATTTTCATGTTTGCCATTTGCACCCGCCACCATGAATTCGTATCGTACTTACGGGCAGAAACCAATGCTCTTTTAGAAAAAATTTTATACCGGTGATTTACTCTTGCCCTTTTTGCAAACTCATATTCCTCCATAATTCTCATAGAAGCAATGTAGCCCCCGGTTTCTTCAAATAATTTACGGGTTACAAAAATGGTCTGGTCGCCACCCATGCAAATAAACCAATCGAACCGGGTGAACCAGCCATTTATGTTCAAATACCATTTGTTAGAATTGAATTTAGTATGATAACGACCCAAGTCAAACCCTTTCTCAACCGCTACCTTAATATCATTGGCGAATGAAGTTGGAGGAAATGTATCTGCATGGATAAAATATAAGATACCCCCTTTTGCAAGCGATGCACCGTGGTTCATTTGGGCAGCCCTTCCCTTTTGCGTAGAAATAAAAACAGTTGCTCCGGCATTTTTTGCAACTTCGATTGTATGATCTGTACTTCCTGCATCCACTACAATTATTTCAGTTATTGATTCATTGCTGTGCTGCATAAGATAGCTGACCAGCTTAGCTATATTTTCAGCTTCATTGTAAACTGGGATGATAATACTTATCTGCATAAATAATGATAGTAAGATACGGAAACAAGTATCAGAAAGATTGTGCAACCGTTTTGCCTGCAATAAAACCACTCGTCCAGGCATGTTGAAAATTAAATCCACCTGTTACTCCGTCTACATCCATTACTTCCCCGGCAAAGAAAAGGTTCGGAATTTTTTTGCTCATCATTGTGTTATGATCAATCTCGTTTAATGTAATACCGCCAGCGGTTACAAACTCTTCTTTGAAAGTCGTTTTTCCTTTTATAGCAAATTCGCAATTACATAAATTCTTAATTAGCTTATTCGCTTCTTTCGATGGCAAATCTGTCCATCGCCTTTCCATATTTACTTCGGAATATTTCAATAAAAATTCCCATAACCTGTTTGGCAAACCAAAAGGATTTTTATTATACACTTTTTGAGAAGCCAGCTCAAATCGAAGTGTTTGAAATTTTTCTGCTAATTGTTGCTCATTATAATCGGGCAGCCAGTTGACCATAATTTTGAAATCATACTTTTTTATAGCCAATTCTCTTGCTCCCCAGGCACTGAGTTTTAATACAGCCGGACCGCTTAGCCCCCAATGAGTTATTAATATCGGGCCTTCCTTTTCTAATTTGCTGCCCATGATTTTCACTCTGGCATTATCCACACTTACTCCCATTAGCTCTGTAATTGGATGTTTTGGCATACCTGCCTGCCTGTCTGCCGGCAAGGTAGATCCGGCAGCCAGGTTGAAAGTAAATAACGATGGCACCGGGTCCTCGATTGAATGTCCCAATTCTATCAACCATTCAAACATTGAAGACTTCGGGTACCCTCCGCTTGCTATGCAGAGATAATCACAAGACAACGTTCGGGAGTCAGAAAACTTTATATCAAATTGACCTTGTCCAGATACGATACTTTTCGCTTCTGCATTCATCATTATTTCAATACCATACTGATTCGCTTCGTTCAGCAAGCAATTAATTATTGTTTGCGATGAATCTGTAACCGGGAACATCCTTCCATCCTTTTCTTCCTTTAATGCTACCCCTCTATCTTTAAACCATTGAATAGTATCGGTAGTAAAAAACTGGTAAAAAGCTTTCTTCACAAACTTCTCCCCCCTGGGATATTTTTTACTCATTTCCAAAATATCAAAACAAGCATGCGTTACATTACAACGGCCACCACCGCTTACTTTTACTTTGGATAAAAGTTTACCCGATTTTTCCAACACAATAACTTTTAGTTGCGGATTCATTCTTGCCGCATTGATAGCGCAGAAGAAACCGGCAGCACCTCCGCCAATAACAACTAATTTTTTATACGACATGTAATAAAAACAAACCCCTCAGGCGAGATGTTGAAGTATTTGATTTGTAAACAAATTAGAATTTGCCTTTTCAGCCATTTCAATAGTACTGTAATTGGATAATATATCCGCTTTCCCTTTTCTCACACACACATCATGCTCAAAATGAACTGATGGTTTGCCATCTTTTGTTCTGACTGTCCAGCCATCTTGTTCCGTAAACACATCTCTTTTACCCAAATTAATCATTGGTTCTATCGCTAATACCAATCCTTCTTTCAGCTTAGGACCACTACCTCTTTTACCATAATTAGGAACCTGCGGATCTTCATGCAAACTTCTGCCTAAACCATGACCAACCAATTCCCTTACCACACCGTAGCCATGCTTTCTTTCAGTATGCTCTTGTATAGCAAACGCAATATCACCGATTCTGTTTCCAACAACCGCTTTTTCAATTCCTTTATATAGTGACTCTTTTGTTACTTTAATTAACTTCATGGTTTCTTCTCCCGGGTCACCGATAGCAAATGTGTAAGCATGGTCACCATGCCAACCGTTCAGTATAACACCAATATCAACAGAAATTATATCCCCTTCTTTCAGTTCATTATTTCCCGGAAAACCGTGAACTACCACATCATTTACAGAAATACAAGAATTGAAAGGATACCCCTTGTAATTTAAGAATGAGGGAATAGCATAATGATCTTTAATAACCCCGCCAATAATTTTATCAATAGAAAGAGTTGTAATTCCCGGCTTCAGCATTTGAGCAATTTCAGTTAGTGTCTTGCTAACAAGCAGAGCACTTTGTCGCATCATTTCCACCTGGTCATTTGTCTTATAAAGCATCATAGATTACAAATATCTTTAAAAAAAAGCAAAAACCCGTCTCGCCTGAGGCGAGACGGGTCTGTTGTATAATAAACTATTCGTTACATCTGAACTGCTGACTGTGTTTGTCTTCCCTGTATCCGGCCACTCTTCATCAAACCATCATACTGGCGCATCAGCAACTGTGTTTCTATCTGTTGCAATGTATCCAAAATAACACCCACCATAATCAAAAGTGAAGTTCCACCGAAGAAGGTAGAGAATTGCTGTGTTACTCCAAAACGTTGAGCAATACCGGGCAGAATACCTACAAAAGCAAGTAAAATGGCACCTGGTAAAGTAATTCTATCCATGATCTGGCCAATATAATCAGCCGTAGGCTGACCAGGTTTTACGCCCGGAATAAACCCATTATTCTGTTTCAGGTTATCTGCTATTTGCTTTGGATTGAAAATTAAAGCTGTGTAGAGAAATGTAAATCCAATCACCACCACGGAATAAATAATCATATACCAGATATTGCTATGATCGGTCAATGCTTTGAGCAAGCCGCCTTTACCTGTTGTATTGAAGTTTGCAAAAATGGTTGGTATGAATATAATTGCTTGTGCAAAGATGATTGGCATCACACCTGCACTGTTCACTTTCAATGGTAAAAATTGTCTTGCACCACCAAACTGCCGGTTTCCCACTATTTGCTTGGCATAATTCACCGGCACTTTTCTGACACCTTGTATCAACAGAATACATCCCATAATAATCGCAATAAGGATGGCTATCTCCACAATGAAAATAAGTATGTCGCCACTACGAACAGACTTGGCACTTAATTCCTGCAGGAATGATTGTGGTAAACGGGCAACGATACCGATCATAATGATCAATGAGGTTCCATTACCAAGACCCTTGTCAGTTATTTTCTCACCCATCCACATTACAAATAATGTACCTGCTGTTAATACAACAACTGTAGTTAGCCAGAAGTTAGACGGAGAGAATCCTGCCATAAGACCACCGGTCTGTGCTGTCATCCCTTCCAGGTATTTTACATACGCAGATGCTTGTAATATGGTAACTGCTACTGTAAGATAACGGGTGTACTGGTTGATTTTTTTGCGGCCACTGTCGCCTTCTTTCTGCATTTTCTGGAAACGGGGCACCAATACTGTCATCAGCTGCATAAAAATAGAGGCAGAAATGTATGGCATGATACCCAATGCAAAAATGGATGCATTATTAAATGCACCTCCTGAGAAAGCATCAATCAATCCTAAGATACCATTGCTGCTTCCTTCACCTGCTTTCAACGCTGTTGGGTCTATACCTGGCAATACGATATGAGAACCCACCCGGTAAACAGCAATCATCATAAGGGTAAAAAGAATTTTACCCCGCAACTCTTCGATGCTCCAGATATTTTTGAGTGTTTGTATTAATTTCTTCACGGGAATTAAAAAAATTTAAAAGACTTAAAACAAACTACTTCGGCAAGCCTATGTAGTATAAATAAAAGACGCATGGTTAATGCGTCGTTGCAATTTAGCGAAATTACTTTACAATTTCCACCGATCCACCAGCGGCTTCGATAGCTGATTTAGCTTTCTCACTCACTGCATTCACTTTAAATGTGAACTTACCTTTCAACTCACCATTACCCAGTATTTTAATTCTATCGTTCTGAGCAATGAGTCCGTTGATATATAAATTTTCCGGAGAAAATTCTGTGATGCTGTATTTTTCTGCGAGTTGCTCAATCTGGCCCAGGTTAAGCACTTTGTATTCTATCCGGTTGATATTTTTAAAGCCCCGTTTAGGAATCCTGCGCTGAATTGGCATCTGTCCACCTTCATGCGCCATTTTACTTTTATAGCCGGAACGGCTTTGTCCGCCCTTAGTACCTTTTGTAGATGTTCCACCATGTCCGGAACCATCACCACGACCGATACGCTTTACTTTGTGAGTAGAACCTTTAGCAGGTCTTAATTCGTGTAGTTTCATCTTTATTTGCTTTTATTTTTTACTTAACGCCCCGAAAGCTTCCGATAGTTATCGGAACGGGGCTCGCATTTTTAATAGTTATTATACTTCTTCCACTTTTAAGAGGTGTGTTACTTTACGTATCATACCCAATATTTGTGGTGTAGCTTCTACTTCTTTAGTAGAATTAGTTTTATTAAGACCTAAAGCCTGCACAGTCAGTTTCTGACGTTCAGGTCTGTCAATAGGACTTTTAACCAATGTTATTTTTATCTTTTTCATAATTCAATTCGTTTGAAATCGTATTAACCGTTGAATACTTTCTTTAAACCAAGTGTACGGGTTTTGGCGACACTGATTGGTTCACGCAACAAAGCCAATGCTTTGAAGGTTGCTTTTACCACATTGTGTGGGTTAGCAGAACCAAGTGATTTAGCCAGTACGTCTGTCACCCCAGCGGCTTCCAATACGGCACGCATAGAACCTCCGGCAATTACACCTGTACCATGAGCAGCTGGTTTTATCAATACTTTGGCTGCACCTTCTTTAGCCCATTGATCATGAGGGATAGTACCTTTCATGACAGGAACTTTAATAAGGTTCTTCTTTGCATCCTCAATTCCTTTAGTAATAGCTTCCTGAACTTCTTTGGCTTTGCCCAGTCCATGACCAACAACACCATTCTCGTTTCCAACAACTACGAGTGCAGAAAAACTGAAGGCACGGCCTCCTTTGGTAGTTTTTACCACCCGGTTGATGGCAACCACTTTATCTTTCAGTTCCAGGTCACCTGCTTTTACCCTGTTTACGTTGTACTTTGACATTTATACTTGTAATTAAAGTTTGAATGTTATTTGCTTAAAACTTGAGACCACCTTCTCTTGCTCCTTCAGCTACTGATTTCACACGGCCATGATAGAGATACCCACCCCGATCAAATGTAACATCATTGATTCCCAATTCAACAGCCTTTTTGGCAATAGCTTCTCCAACCAATTTGCTCTTTTCTACCTTATTCACCTTTTGGGCTGCGATAGCTTTATCTTTTGATGATGCAGCAGCCAGTGTCTGACCATTAGCATCATCTATTAATTGAGCATAGATATCAGCATTACTTCTGAACACAGATAACCGGGGTTTCTGCGCTGAGCCTTCGCCAATTTTCCGGCGAATGCGATAACGGATATTTTTTCTTCTTTGTGATTTTACTTTTGGATTCATCGCTTTTTATTTTCAACCTTGATTCTGCCAAGGTCAGATTTAGTTTAATTATTTACCAGCCGCTTTACCAGCTTTCTTACGAACTACTTCACCAACATAGCGAACACCTTTTCCTTTATATGGCTCAGGCTTACGAAGGCTTCTTAATTTAGCAGCTACCTGTCCAATTAATTGCTTATCTATTCCTTCTAAAGTGATAATCGGATTTTGACCTTTCTCCTGTGCTGTGGCTACTTTAATTTCTTTAGGCACTTCAAAAATGATATTGTGAGAAAAGCCTAAAGCAAGATCAAGCACATTACCCTGATTAGCTGCTTTAAACCCTACACCTATCAATTCCAGTTTTCTTTCATATCCGTCTGTAACCCCTTTCACCAAATTAGAAACCAGCGAACGATACAAGCCATGCAATGCACGGTGACGTATCTGATCAGTAGGACGGGTAAATGTTATTGTTCCGTCTTTTACTTCAACAGTTATATCACGGTCAATAGCCTGTTTCAATTCTCCTTTGGGGCCTTTTACAGTCACCACATTATCCTTACCTACAGAGATAGTAACACCACTGGGAGCAACTACCGGTTGTTTTCCTATACGAGACATAATTACTTAAGTTTATCTTTTTTATTTAATGCTACTGACCAGTCAGCTTAGTATAGTTTCAGCTTAATGTATCAGCAACTTTTCTATTAATAGATGTAGCAAAGTACTTCACCACCTACGTTCTGCACTTTTGCTTCCTTGTCTGTCATCACTCCTTTAGAAGTTGACAGGATAGCTACTCCCAAACCATTTTTTACACGGCGGAAATCAGCAGGCTTTGAATACTGGCGCAAACCAGGACTGCTCACCCTTTCCATGCTCTGGATAGCTGGTTGTTTTGTTGCCACATCATACTTCAAAGCGATTTTAATAACGCCTTGTTTATTATCATCTTCAAATTTGTATTTCAGGATATATCCCTGATTATACAAAATCTCAGTCATTCGCTTCTTTAAGTTAGAAGCTGGAATGTCTACCACACGGTGACCGGCCATCTGTGCATTACGGATTCTGGTCAGGAAATCTGCTATAGGATCTGTTACCATATTTTTTGCCCTCCTACGTTCCGTCTCGTTTGAAACGAGACGAAATAATTGGATAGTTTAATTTTAAAATTTAGTTTCTTACCAGCTTGCTTTTTTCAATCCTGGAATTTTTCCATTCAATGCCATGTCTCTCACCATTATTCTGGAAAGACCGAAATAACGAACATACCCTTTTGGACGTCCGGTAATCTGGCACCGATTTTTCAAACGAACTTTTGAAGAATTTCTCGGCATTTCGTCCAGAGCTTTCCAGTCGCCTGCTTTTTTGAGCTCTGCTCTTTTAACTGCATGCTGGGCCACCATCTTTTCTCTTTTCTTTTGCCTGGCTATTATTGATGTTTTTGCCATGTCTGTTTATTCTTTTTAGTTTGAACTAGTTTTTGCTGCATTTTTGAAAGGCATTCCCAGCTCTTTCAACAATTCGTATGCTTCTTCGTCTGTATTTGCTGTTGTTACAAAAGTGATATCAAGACCAGTGATCTTATTCACTTTGTCAATATCAATCTCCGGGAAGATAATTTGCTCGGTTACACCCAGTGTATAATTTCCACGGCCATCAAATGCTTTTTCATTTACTCCTTTGAAGTCACGAACACGGGGCAATGCTACAGCAATGAAACGATCGAGGAACTCATACATCTTTACTCCACGAAGCGTAACTCTTGCACCAATCGGCATATTCTTACGCAGCTTGAAGTTGGAGATATCTTTCTTTGACATCGTTGCTACGGCTTTCTGACCAGAGATAGTGGTTAACTCATCAAGAGCAATATCAACTAATTTCTTATCAGTTACAGCACCATTTACACCACGGTTCAGGCAGATTTTCTCCAATTTCGGAGCCTGCATTGCAGTGTCGTAGCTAAACTTTTTTACCAGAGCAGGTACAACTTCATTTTTGTACTTATCTGCCAATCTTGGGGTATACTTTTTCGTACTCATTATTTTTTACCTCCCTGAGTTTTTTTTGTTTTAAAAACCCTTTCAGTTTTACCTTCTTTTCTTACTCTTGTAACTCTTGCTCCTGCTTTTTGAGCAGCATCCCAAAGCATAACGTTACTGATATGGATAGGTGCTTCTTTTTTTACAATTCCACCTTTGGTATTTTGAGCAGATGGTTTTGTGTGTTTGGTAATGATGTTTACACCTTCTACCAAAACCTTCGCATCATCCACCAAAACCTCTTTCACTATTCTTGGTTTTGATAAATCCTTATCATTGCCAGTGATAACAACAACACTGTCACCTTTGCGGATATTGAACTTTGGTTTAAATCTTGCTTTCATTGTTTCTATCATTTAATGGGTTAGACCCCTTTTAAATCAATTATAGTACTTCTGGTGCCAGTGAAATGATTTTCATAAATCCCTTATCACGGAGTTCTCTGGCTACCGGCCCGAAAATACGGGTACCTCTTGGCTCGTCAGACTGGTTCAATATCACTACTGCATTATCATCAAAGCGGATATAAGAACCATCTTTACGACGAAGCTTGTTAGTAGTACGAACGATTACCGCTTTTGCCACTGTTCCTTTCTTAATACCTCCGGCTGGTAATGCATCCTTGATAGTTACTACAATCATATCGCCTATCCTGGCATAACGCTGACCGCTGTTGCCGAGTACACGGATACAAAGCACCTCTTTGGCACCACTGTTGTCCGCTACATTTAACCGGCTTTCTTGCTGAATCATTTTTCTAAGCTTTGAGCTATTAGCTGCGAGTTGCGAGCCTTTAGCAATTAAAACGAATCTGTTTATTTAACGCAACGGCTCGTAGCTCATGGCTCGTAGCTCGTAGCTGTTTTACTTCACTTTCTCTACTACTTCTACCAGTCTCCAACGCTTTGTTTTACTAAGCGGACGGGTTTCCATGATTTTTACCACATCACCAATGCTGCACTCGTTCTTATCATCATGAGCATGAAACTTGGTAGTCTTTTTAACGAATTTACCGTAGATAGGGTGTTTTACTTTTCTTTCCACCGCAACGGTAATGGTCTTTGCCATTTTGTTGCTGGTTACAACACCTGTTCTTGTTTTTCTTAAATTTCTTTCTTCCATTGTTTTAGCTTTATTATGCTTGCTCTTGCTTCAACTTTAATTCAGTTATCAACCGGGCAATATCCCTGCGCAATCCACGGATGGTCATTGGATTCTCCAGCGGAGAAATGGTATGGGCAAATTCCATTTTCTTTAAACGCTGCTTGTCCTCTTCCAGGCGAGCCGTTAAATCCTGCTCGTTCATACCATGGATGCTTTTTACAAAATCTGCTTTTTTTGACATCGCTATTCGATTTATTAAATTATTACGCAGTAACTAAGTCACGGCGTACCATAAACTTTGTTTTGATAGGTAACTTACCAGCGGCTAATGCTAAGGAAGCACGGGCAACTTTCTCATCAACACCATCTACTTCAAATAATATACGGCCTGGTTTTACCACGGCAGCCCAAAACTCCAGGTTACCTTTACCTTTACCCATCCTTACTTCAGCAGGCTTACGGGTAATTGGCTTATCCGGGAAAATCCGAATCCATACATTACCTTCTCTTTTCATTTCACGGGTTAATGCCTGACGGGCGGCTTCAATCTGGCGGTCAGTTATCCAGTGCTGATCCAGTGCTTTCAAAGCATAAGAACCAAAGGCAATAGTAGTACCTCTTTTTGCATCGCCTTTCATACGGCCTTTCTGCATCTTCCTGTGCTTCGATCTTTTCGGTTGTAACATATAAGTTCAGATTTTTAGTACTTAGTATTTAGATGACAGACCGATGCCTTATTGTCTTTATACTTAGTACTGACTACTCAATACATTTAATTTCTTCTTCCGCCACCACCACCGCCGCCCCTGCGATCACCACCACCGCCTCTGCGGTCATCACGGCGATCTCCACCACGATCATCTCTTCTTTCTCTTCTTTCACCGCCGCCGCCTTCATTCTTACCACCACCGGCAATAAAGTTCGGGTTCAAATCTCTTTTCGTTAATACTTCCCCTTTACAAATCCATACTTTGATACCAATCTTACCATATACTGTTTGTGCAAACACATTGGCGTAATCAATATCCATACGAAATGTATGAAGTGGCACACGGCCTTGTTTAAACTCTTCGCTACGGGCAATCTCTGAACCACCCAGACGTCCGCCTAATTTGACTTTAATTCCTTCTGCTCCCATACGCAGTGCAGAGGCAATTGCCATTTTAGTAGCTCTTTTAAAGTTGATACGGTTTTCAATCTGGCGGGCAATCGTATCGCCTACAATCATCGCATCCAGTTCAGGACGGCGGATCTCAAGAATATTGATCTGCACATCATCTTTGCCAGTCAGTTTCTTCAACTCTTCTTTAATACGATCAACTTCTCCACCACCTTTACCGATGATGATACCTGGCTTGGATGTATGAATCGTAATAATCAGTTTACCCAACGTTCTCTCAATAACAATTTTTGAGATACCGCCCTTGTTAATACGGGCCATTAAATACGTCCTGATTTTATAATCTTCAATCAGTTTACCGGCATAATCTTTTTTTGTGGCGTACCAGTTTGATTCCCATCCACGGATGATGCCTAACCTGTTACCAATCGGATTTGCTTTTTGACCCATGTTATCGGTTTATTAATTCGTTTAGTTTTTTATTTCTTTTGCGTCAACAATAACTGTTACATGGTTGCTTCTTTTGCGAACTCTGTAACCACGACCCTGCGGAGCAGGACGCATACGTTTCAAGGTTCTTGCACCATCTACCATTATTGTTTTTACGATAAGCTGGCTTTCGTCACCCCCTTCGTTCTTCTGCTTCCAGTTATTGATAGCACTCAATACCAGCTTACGAAGTGGAACTGCAGAGTCCTTAGGATTGTGCTCCAATTCTGCCAATGCTTTCTCTACTTTCATACCACGTATGAGGTCAACAAGTAACCGCATTTTACGAGGTGAAGTCGGGTGATTTCTCAGTTTAGCTACTGCTTCCATTTTTTCTAGTTTCTTGTTTCTTGTTTTTGGTTTTTCGTTAAGTCGTTCTTCATCAGAACTAATAACCAATAACCAGCAACTTATATTGATTAACCTTCTTTTTTAGAGTGTCCTCTGAACTGGCGGGTAGGTGCAAATTCACCTAACTTATGGCCAACCATAAATTCCGTTACATACACCGGGATGAACTTGTTGCCATTATGCACAGCAAAAGTGTGGCCCACAAAATCAGGTGAAATGGTAGAGCGGCGGCTCCATGTCTTGATAACACCTTTTTTATTTTTGCCTTCATTCATAGCCATCACCTTTGATTCAAGGTGAGTAGCTATATAAGGACCTTTTTTAATCGAACGAGCCATAATTTATGTCGTTGTATTATTGAATAAGTTTTTTACTTCGCTATTTTGCTTCCGTTCTTACGTTGGATAATCATCTTATCGCTTCCTTTTCCTTTAGTTCTTGTTTTCAGACCTCTTGAGTACTGTCCGTTTCTAGAACGGGGCTGACCACCTGAAGCTTTACCTTCACCACCACCCATCGGGTGATCTACCGGGTTCATTGCTACACCTCTCGTTCTTGGTTTGATACCTTTCCACCTGTTACGTCCCGCTTTACCCATACTCTGCAGGAAGTGATCACTGTTACTTACCACACCAACTGTTGCGTAGCAATTAACCAATATTTTTCTTAATTCACCAGAAGGCATTTTTAAGATAGCATACTTCTCTTCTTTGTTTGTTAACTGGGCTGAAGAGCCGGCACTGCGAGCCAATTTACCGCCCTGACCAGGCTGCATTTCTATATTATGTATATTAGTACCTAATGGCATATTTTTCATTGGCAAAGCATTGCCAACTTCCGGAGCTACGTCAGCACCACTTTCAACTACAGCACCAACCTGCAAGCCTTGTGGTGCAAGTATGTATCTTTTTTCACCGTCAGCATAATTTACCAAAGCGATGAAGGCTGTACGGTTTGGATCATATTGAATTGATTCTACAGTAGCAGCACCTGCTTTATTTCTCTTAAAATCTATTATACGATACTTTTTCTTGTGACCACCGCCAATGTAGCGCATAGCCCGACGACCAGAAGATGTACGTCCGCCAGTTCTTGGTTTTGCTTCTACCAGGCTCTTTTCAGGAACATTAGTAGTAACCTCTGCGTATGCATTTCCGATTCTCCAACGAGTACCGGCTGTAACAGGTTTAAATTTTCTTAGTGCCATTGTTCAATTTCTTTTTAGTTCAACATTAGCGGCTGTTGAAGCCATTCATTTTTTTAGCTTCTCCCTCTTTCGGAGGGAGTAAGAAGGAGGGTTTAAATGTTTGAATACAAATCAATGTTTTCACCCTCAGCTACTGTTACAAAAGCTTTTTTGTAACTCGGCTTGCGGCCAGAGATAACACCTGCTTTTGTAAAGCGGCTTTTATTTTTACCCGGAGATACAGAAGTGTTTACATTAGTAACAGTAACACCGTAAAAGCTTTCTATTGCTTTTTTAATCTCCAGCTTGTTTGCCTTTCTTGCCACTTTGAAAGCATAACGACGCAGTGTATCCTGCTGAGCATTTGCTTTTTCTGTCAAAATGGGTTTTATTAATATTTCAGAAGGTCTCATTGCTAATTATTTATTTTGTTTTGGAGCAATGGAAGCTCCGCATTCATTTCTTACTCTTTAGATTTTTTATAATTATACTTCTGCCTTTTCTTCTTCAGAAAATATCTTAGCCGCACTCTCTGTCAATATCAATACTTCAGAATTTACTATATCATAAGTGTTGATGTCACTCAGCAACATACCTAACACAGAAGGAACATTGCGCAATGACAATTCAATATTGTCATTGTATTCCGGCTGAATAAACATGATTTTTTTATCTGCTAAATTCAGATTGCCCAGTATATCAACAAAAGTTTTTGTTTTAGGTGCATCCATTATAATGTCTTCTACTACAAAAATTGCATTGTCTTTCGCTTTGTAACTTAGAGCAGAAATTTTTGCCAGGTCTTTTACCTTACGGTTTAATTTGAAATCGTACAGGTGAGGTTTTGGACCAAAGATGGTACCCCCACCCTTGTATAAAGGATTACGGATATTACCCTTACGGCTTCCACCAGTACCTTTCTGGCGGTGAAGCTTACGGCTTGCACCCTGTACTTCGGCACGGGTTTTCACTTTGTGTGTACCCTGACGTTGTGCAGCGAGATATTGCTTTACTGCGAGGTAGATAACATGGTTGTTTGGTTCTGCACCAAAGATTTCTTCTGGCAGTTCCACCTTTCTACCGGTGGCTTTTCCTTTTATATTTAAAACTTCAACTTGCATTTTATATCTTTTTATCCTTCGCCATGCTCAGGATGACATCAAAACTTATTTCTGAATAAAAACTATTGAACCGTTATAACCCGGTACAGAACCGCTAACAAGTATGTAATTTTTCTCGGCGAATATCTTTACCACTTTGAGTCCTTTCAGCTTTACCCGGTCACTACCCATACGACCAGCCATTTTCATTCCTTTCATTACACGGGCAGCATCTGATGAGTTACCCAATGAACCCGGAGCTCTTGAACGATCATGCTGACCGTGAGACTGCTGGCCCACACCATGGAAACCATGACGTTTTACAACACCCTGGAAACCCTTACCCTTAGTTGTACCTACTACTTCAACAGAATCGCCTTCAGCGAAAATGTCAACTGTAATAGTTTCACCAATATTTTTTTCAATGGAATAATTGCGGAACTCTCTTGTAAATTTCTTAGGAGCTGTCTGAGCTTTTGCGTAATGATTAATCTCAGATTTAGTGGAGTGCTTTTCTTTTTTATCACCAAAAGAAAGCGAAAGTGCATTGTACCCGTCAGATTCGGTTGTTTTAACCTGGGTAACTATACAAGGGCCAGCCTCAATAATCGTACAGGCTGTTTGTTTGCCCGATGGATCGAAGATACTGGTCATCCCAATTTTTTTCCCAATAATACCTTTCATGGTCGTTCAATTTGTGCCTGCAAGGTTATTGGGACATTTCAGACTTATGAAAGTCTGAACTTCAATCCCCGTTTGCCACCGACCTTTTCCTTTTTGGGGAAGTACCGGCAGTAAACAAACCCTGAATGGCTTGTTTTATGTTAGTCAGCCAGAGCTCTTTTTTCTTTACCAACCGAAGCCTTTGGCGAAGGAGGGCCTGCCGTCGCTAAAGCTAAGGCAGACAAGATTGAGAGATAGCAATATTTTTAATTTATAAGAGCTGTAGCTTGTATAGAAAAGAGGATTACCCTCCGTTTTCTACGCTTTGATTTCTACTTCCACGCCACTTGGCAAATCCAACTTACTTAATGCATCCACTGTTCTTGAACTAGAGGTGTAAATATCCAGTAAACGCTTATGCGTTGCTAACTGGAACTGCTCACGGCTCTTCTTATTAACGTGGGGTGAACGCAACACGGTAAAAATTTTACGACGGGTAGGCAAAGGAATTGGTCCTGTTACCACAGCGCCAGTGCTGCGTACTGTTTTAACGATCTTCTCTGCAGATTTATCTACCAGATTGTGATCGTAAGATTGTAATTTGATTCTGATTCGCTGCGACATGTATGAAATCCCAATTTTCTTTTGGGAGTGCAAAGGTAGGGGTGAGAGCTGTACCTTCCAAATACTTGGGAAAGATTTTTCTGACCTGTGGACAAACTTATAACTAAATGTCTGGAACTACCCTATTGACTTGATTTTCAGTCTTAACTTAGGGCATTAATGGAAGAAATATCAACCAAAAAAACAATAATTTCTAAATGGCTGCAATTATTGCTAAAAATGGCAGTTACTATAGCTTGTCTGTGGTATGTCTCTACAAAGATTGATTTTGAAAAGGCGCTAATTGCTGCAAAAAAATCGAATTGGGCTTGGCTTTTAGCAGCATTTTTTATTTATAATTTGTCAAAACTGATCGGCTCAAAGCGGCTTAATATCTATTTTAAGAACATTGGTATTCATTTAACCGAATGGCAAAATGTGAAACTGTACTGGCTGGGAATGTTCTATAACCTGTTTCTGCCAGGTGCTATAACCGGTGATGCCTATAAAGTAATTTTATTATCAAAACGATTTAATACAGCCTATAAAAAAACGACAACTGCCATTTTGTTAGACCGTTTTAGCGGTTTGCTTTCATTAGGACTGATATTAGCGGTGTATAGCAGCTTTGTTATTAAAGAAAAGTGGATAGTCGCTTTGCTTATAGTTGGTGCAGTAGTCGCTATCCCCCTTTTGTATTTTGTTATCAAAAAATTTTTTCCTCATTTTCTGCCGGGGTTTTGGTCTACTTTTTTGTTAGGTGCAGCAGTGCAGATAACCATATTATTCTGTATTTACTTTATTCTTTTTGGATTGAATATCAGCGTTGACATTAATGGATACGTTTTTATCTTCCTCGTTGCAGCCATTGCATCAGTGCTGCCTATATCAGTAGGCGGCGGATTAGGTGTCAGGGAATTTGTTATAATTCATGGGGCAAAATATGCAGGACTTGATGAGCATACAGCACTTATCCTCAGTCTTCTTTTTTATCTTATCACAGTTATTTGTTCTCTTGCTGGTATGATATTCGTTTTCAAAAATCCATTACCGCAAAATTCTGTTTATGCCAGATGATACCAGTACATATCCCTTACTTTGCACCACATCATTTTGAATATGAGGATTGAGTTACTAAAAAGAAAAATACTGAATGCAGGAGCTTTATGGATAAGCTTTACCAAACTCATCCCTGATTGGTTCAGACTTGGCAAAAAATCTTTTGTATTGGATTGCGGAGCCAATGTAGGCTATATCACTAAACTCCTGGCCTCTACAGGTGCTACTGTTATTGCTTTTGAACCTGACCCGGTTGCTTTTGAAAAACTTTCCAAAAGATGTAAAAACAAAAAAAATATTACTCTAATTCAAAAAGGTGTGTGGGATAAAAACTCAATCTTAGAGTTATATGAACATCAGGAAACAAACGGTAATGAAGCCAGTTTTACTGTTGGTTCTTCGATCATAGCAGAAAAAATAAATGTGAATGAGAAAAAAGGAAGGCCTGTTGAAGTAGTAGATCTTGTTGAATTTATGCAGCAACAACACAGGAAAATAGATCTGGTAAAATTAGATGTAGAGGGTGCCGAAATAGCTATTCTGAAAAGAATACTCACCGCAGAAGCATGGCACCTTTTCAATCGGATGTATGTGGAAACACATGAAACCAAGATACCCTCACAACTTGAAGAACTTAACTGGATAAAGAATCAGTTGAAGGAAAGAAATATAAAGCATATCAAACTTAACTGGATATAGTATATAGTCCGGTAAAAATTAAGAACCCATTCCTGAGTCCTTAATTCATTTGTACATTGTGTTTTTCATCCCAGGCAAAAACTGTGCAAAAATATTGGTTCCTAAAAACGGAATAGCGTTCCGCAATATATTTAGCAAACACAATGCCATGAAATTTTATTGATTGATTCAGGTTAACTATTGTGGCTATTGTGAATAAAAAATCCCGTCCCAATTAAATTGGGACGGGATTGTATTTTTAGATTGAGCTATTTCAATTAAGCATTTACTTTCCCCTTCACTTTTGCAATCACCTCTTCAGCGATATTGTTTGGCGCAGGATTGTAGTGAGAAAATTCCATAGTGTTTGATGCACGGCCAGAACTTAAAGAACGAAGTTGTGTTACATATCCAAACATCTCACTCAATGGAACTTTAGCTTTAATAACCTCTGCACCGGCACGGGTATCCATACCTTCTAATATTGCACGGCGGCGGTTCAGGTCACCAGTTACATCACCCATGTATAATGCAGGGGTAATTACTTCCACTTTCATGATTGGCTCCAGCAAAACAGGTTTTGCTTTTCTTGCCGCCTCCCGGAAGCCTTGCTTGGCACACAATTCAAATGACATGGCATCTGAGTCAACTGCGTGGAAGCTGCCATCAAATACACGGATTTTCATATTATCAACCGGGTAGCTTGCCAGCACACCTGTTGTCATTGATGCTTCAAAACCTTTGCTGATAGCAGGAACAAATTCTTTAGGAATTGATCCGCCAAACAATCCGTTGACAAACTGATAATGCTTATCAGGATTTTCTGCTTTCCATTCTGCATCAACCGGACCAAGTGCAAACTGAATATCAGCGAATTTACCACGGCCACCCGTTTGCTTTTTCAGCGTCTCACGGTGTTCGATAGTAATATTAAATGCTTCTTTATAAGCCACCTGCGGCGCACCCTGGTTTACTTCTACTTTAAACTCACGACGCATACGATCAATGATAATTTCCAGGTGCAACTCTCCCATTCCACGAAGGATGGTCTGACCTGTTTCTTCATCTGTATGTACCCTTAATGTAGGATCTTCTTCTACTAATTTGGAAATAGCCATACCCATCTTATCAACGTCGGCCTGAGTTTTAGGCTCAATAGCCACAGCGATAACCGGTTCAGGAATAAACATATTCTCCAAAGTGATTGGATGATTTTCATCACACAATGTATCACCAGTTTTAATTTCTTTGAAACCAACTGCTGCACCAATATCACCAGCTTCGATAAAATCAATTGGATTTTGCTTGTTAGCAAACATCTTCATGATACGGCTGATACGTTCTTTCTTACCGCTTCTTACATTCAATACATAAGAACCAGCATCAAGATGACCAGAATAGCACCGGAAGAATGCCAGACGACCAACAAAAGGGTCAGTCATAATTTTAAATGCCAATGCTGCAAACGGGGCTTTAGGGTCTGCTGCCCTTGTTTCGGGTTCACCAGTATCAGGATTAATACCTACGGTATCAGGAATATCAACCGGTGAAGGCAGGTAACGGCAAACAGCATCTAATGCAGTTTGTACCCCTTTATTTTTGAAAGAAGAACCACACATCATCGGAACGATGCTAAGATCAACTGTAGCTTTGCGGATTGCTTCATGCATTTCATCATCGGTGATGCTGTTTGGATCCTCAAAAAATTTTTCCATCAGCTTGTCATCATATTCAGCTACAGCTTCAACCAAACTTGCTCTCCACTCTTTTGCTTCTTCCAGCATATCAGCAGGAACTTCTATTTCATCAAAGGTCATACCTTCTGTTTCCATGTGCCAGATGATACCTTTCATTTTGATAAGGTCAACTACACCTTTGAAATCGTCTTCCGCACCAATAGGCAACTGAAGAGGAACAGCTTTTGAACCTAACATATCTTTTACCTGCTTAACTACCATCAGGAAGTCAGCACCGGCACGGTCCATTTTATTTACAAACCCAATACGGGGTACACCATAGCGGTTAGCCTGGCGCCATACTGTTTCAGATTGTGGCTCTACACCATCCACAGCAGAGAACAAAGCGATCAAACCATCCAATACCCTCATTGAACGTTCTACCTCTACAGTAAAGTCAACGTGGCCGGGAGTATCAATGATGTTGAAAGAATATTTTTTAGTATCAGCAAATTCTTTCCCTTTATTGGTAGGGAAATTCCACTGGCAACTTACAGCCGCCGAAGTAATGGTGATACCTCTTTCTTTCTCCTGCTCCATCCAGTCGGTGGTGGCTGCACCATCATGCACCTCACCAATACGGTGAATCATACCTGTATAACGAAGGATACGTTCTGTTGTAGTTGTTTTGCCCGCATCAATGTGAGCGGCTATACCAAAGTTTCTTTGAAATTTTAAATCTGCCATGAATACTTTATTTTCAGATGTTTAGATACGATGAAAAAACCTTACGGTTTTGGAGGCGCAAAGGTAGGGGAAAATCCTGTAAAAAAAGGTCTCCGAGTTTCTTAATAAAGGCTGTGGATAAAATGAAACAAGGGCTGGTGAAGCCTGTTAAATGGTTCACTTCCAGAGATTCAAAATCATTTTACCCTTATTTAATCGTAAATAAAGCGATTATGGAAAGAAAAATTTACAACCCGATACAAAAAGACCAGGTAAGATTTCTGAAAACATCTGCTGATACGAATAGCGAATGCACTTTAGTGGAAGTAACACTGGCTGATGGTGTCGGTGTGGGATTACATTATCACAAAACATATTCTGAGAAATTTGATTGTCTGGAGGAAGAAGTAGAAGTACAGTTAGGTAAAACCATTCATAAACTCCAGCCGGGGCTTTGAACAATCTTTACAAATTGGATATGGTTTGGCAAATCACGGATTAACGAAGCCAAACGGATTTCCAAAAGATAAATTGGCACTTGCCTGGTTATTCCACATCAGCGAAAGCAACCTGCCCGGATGGATGAGTTTGTTTGAATTTATTTTGAGAGGCCAGGCTAAAAAAGAAAGAAGAAAAGGGATTGATAGAAAGTTGATAGAAAAATATGTGAAGTTTTAAATTCAGCACAATGAACAAATTAAAAATGTCCCGTGACGTTCAAAACGACATGGGACACTTTAATTTATAAAACAATCAATTTATTTATAATAACTCAACGTCATTTCAGAACGACGGTTCTGCTGACGGCCAGCCGCAGTTGCATTATCTGCTATTGGCATTGTTTCGCCATGACCTGTAGAGGTAATACGGCTTTCATCAATTCCTTTACTTACCAGGTAGTTCTTAACAGCGGCAGCACGGTTATCACTTAACTTCTGGTTCAGTTCATCACTTCCCACATTATCTGTATGCCCATCAATAGCAAGGCTCATGGCAGGATTATCTTTCATAATCAGTATCACATCATTCAACCCTTTGTAAGAAGATGTTTGCAATTTTGCACTGCCGGTAATAAAGAGAATATTTTTGGCGGCGGTATTTACTTTTTTCTTTACCTCTTCGGTAATAACAGGGCATCCAAAATTATCGGCTGGGCCGGGGATGGTAACACATTTATCATCCTCATCATTTGTACCATCACCATCTGTATCCGGCACCGGGCAACCCTGGTAACGGGCTACACCAAATACGGTAGGGCATTTATCATCTTCATCAGTAATACCATCTTTGTCGGAGTCGGGAGTAGGACAACCCTGGTAACGGGCCAAACCAGGGACGGAAGGACATTTGTCTTCCTCATCATTAATACCATCTTTATCTGTATCGGGGATAGGGCATCCACCATACCTGACTACACCTTTTACTGTCGGGCATCTGTCATTAGGATCAACTATACCATCACCATCTGTATCAGCCGGAGGAAGTGTTGGTGGCTGTGGCGGCGCAATTACTGGTTTATCTTTTTTTTTAAAATAGATCCGGCAATGCCGATGCTATGCTGGAATGAGTAATTGGCGGTTTCAGTAGTTACAGGCACACGATAAGTGGAAGAAATAATAAGATGTGCCTCATCAAAGAAATTAATTTTCATTCCAAGTCCAAGCGGCAAAGTTGCCCCGTAATATGAACGATACTTATGTCCAGCAACGCCTGCTATAATGTATGGCTGAATCCAATATTGTTCTGTTGTCATTTTCAGGTTTACCTGCGCACTGGCTTCCATTAAAAAATTATCTGAAAAAGATCTGCCGGGCATGGGGTAGCTTACAAACGATCCACCGAGAGAACCAACAAAATCCACATGATCTGCCAGTCCTTTGAAATAACTGATTGACAGTCCGGGAGCCATTTGTTTCAACTTGGCAAACTTTTTATCAGCCAGCACCTGGCTCAATGATGTTGTACGTATTCTGTCCGGGGTAGCAAAGTCGTTAAGAAAGAAACTTATACCTATAGCTGGTTGCATCTTATACTCTCCTTTCTGTGCATGTGCGGCAGGTACAAGTAGGTACAGCGCAAAAATTGCTGATAATATCTTCTTCATAAAGAGATAGTTTGGTTTAAAACTGAACAAAAATAACAGGTATGTTCAATATCCTGAAATAAATTATTTACTTAATATTCACCGCTTTGAGAGGGCTTATTAGATTGTAAAAGCCATCCCGGGTTCTACTTTAGCCCGTAAACTTTACTTTGAAGCAAAATATTTTTCCCGCAAAAACTTGTCTTCGGCATACACATCATCGTAAAAAACAATATTCCCGTTCCGGCCTTCACATGTAATATAGCGGATATAAACGGGTATTTTATTACGCACCGCAATACTCTTTTTCTTTTTCTGCTGAAGCCAGGTCTTTACTGAATCAATCCTGGTGTACCCGCCGCTGGTTTCATTCAGGCTGTCATTTCGTAGTATATAGTTAGCCAATTTCTCCCATTCCTGTACCCGGACACAACCATGACTTAAAGAACGCATTGCATTAGCAAACAAATATCGCTGGTTAGTGTCATGCAGGTAAACAGAGTATTTATTACTGAAAACAAATTTCATAATGCCCAATGCATTCGCATCACCACTACCCTGCACAATCCGGTAAGGAATTCCTTTGCTGTATTTTGACCAATTGACGGAATAAGGATCCACCTGATTACCTTTCGAATCCACCAGGCTAAAGCCTTTGCGGGCCAGGTAGCCGGGATTTCGCTTTACAGCCGGCAGAATTTCTTTTGATACTATACTTGGAGGCGGCACCCATTGCGGATAAGTAATAAGTTCAGTGATATTGCTCGTCAATACCGGTGTTCTTGTTTTTGATTTACCGCAAATAACTTTTGATGTTAACTTTATTTCATCCTTATCTACTACTTCAAGAAAATTTGATGATACATTTACCCAGATGTATTTTGAAGGCATTGTCTCCGGGAGCATTTTATATTTGTCCATACTGATTGCAACACGGATAAATTTTTCCCGGTCATTTACATTGAGCATTCTAACTGTACCTTCTCCTGCCCTGCCATCCACCGCAATTCCTTTTTTCTTTTGAAATTTTTTAATTGCTTCAGCCAGTTGTGCCGAGTCGGCAGACACACTATCGTAAGCAATAAAACCTCCTTCGTATAATCTTTTTTGTAATGCTTTGTTGAATTTTCCTATATCCTTTACCGGATAAGGAACGGTAGCAAACTGTTTATACTCTGCGCTATCAAGAAATTTTTTTATGCCGGCTTTTAGTAAATGATAGCCCCGGTGGCTGGGTTCCAGCGATTTAACAACACTAGCCATCCCGGATTCTTTCAACATAGCAAATTGTTGCTGATAAAAAACATCGCTTAGCACAGAATCTTTTCTAAGAGTGATGCTATCCTGTGGCAACCTGCCAAGCTTTATATCTTTTACTATTTGTATAAAAGCATCGGTAAGCATTAAGTCGGCTTGCGACCAGAGTGCTGCATCTTTCCTATCGTCTTTTGCAAGACTATCTGCAATAAACTTGTCCCTGATTGTTTTTAATTGGCTGAAATGATAATCTTCGGGAAATAACCCAAACAATTGTGAAGATTCAATAAAATTAAATAGCGAATCGCCTTCAATAAGCCATTCCTCTTTTTTGCACCAAAGTGGCTCAAACGAAGTTTTTTCGTACAATAATTTTGCGATACGGATCTGGCGAAGTGTTACTGTTGAATCGACTATTTGCCAGTTATTGGCAATAGCCTTTTCTGTCAACTCTTGAATAAGGTCGGTGGCTTTCCGTTGCAGCTCCTGCGGGGTGCTGGCAAAATTATCTCCCTTTTTGCTTTTATCATTACAGGCCAGTAATACAAAAAGGCATAGTGATATTCCAATAAAAGAAGGGTACTTCGGTCTGTATATACTCATAAAGGTGTAGTGGCGGGGCAGCATCTCCGGTTTTTGCATTAATTTACTTTCCAATTCTTAACCGGATATGACTAACAAAATAAGCAATCGTTTCTACATTAAGCAGCAGGTGCTATTAATTTTTTCAACATTGTTGTTCCTATTTGTTAACGGGCAAAATACCAGCTATACCCGGCCTGCACTTACAGACAAATGGGATGATTACAAAGAGCAGGTAAAAAATGATCCGGCTAAAAAGATGGTTGAGTTGAAAAGTATGATACCAGGAATAGTGTATGACCTTCGTTATGCAACGGTAAATAATTTTATGCGGCGGCTTATGTACCCTGCCGGAACCAATACCACTTTTTTGAGATTACCCGCTGTAAATGCGTTGCAAAAAGTGCAGGAAGAATTAAACAAAAAGGGATTAGGTTTAAAAATTTACGACGCTTATCGTCCTTACTCTGTTACGGTAAAATTCTGGGAGCTGGTAAAAGATGAACGATATGTAGCCAACCCATCAAGGGGGAGTGGTCACAACAGGGGTGTGGCAGTTGATCTGACCATAATCAAATTACAAACCGGCAGAGAGTTAAATATGGGAACAGGGTTTGATAATTTTACCGATACGGCTCATCACAACTTTACTCAATTATCAAAAGATATATTGGAAAACCGGGATCTGTTAAAATCAACAATGGGAAAATATGGTTTTAATGCCTACAGTGACGAATGGTGGCATTATTCAATTCCCAATTCTGCAAAGTTTGAAATACTGGATATTGATTTTAAAAAATTGAAGAAAGATTTATAATGCAATCACATCAATTACTGCATCCGTGTTAATCGGCCCATAAACATGCGGGAAAGTATCTTGTGTAGAAGGCGACCAGTCGAAAACAAATTTGCTGGTCAGTTTTTCAGTATCAATTACCAGTTTTATTAAATTAGTTTGTGCTGCAAAATATCTTTCCAGCACACCAGCTACCTGGTGGTCTTGTGAGCAATGAATAAACCCTTCTGCAGCTATTGAAGGATGCTCATAAAATCCTTCTTGCTTTGCAGCTTCCCAATCATTGACTGTTGTAACATGGTAGATAATTGGCATTACAATACTCTTTTTATTTTTTGTTCCAGCAGCATAAAATCGGCAAGTACAATTGCGGTTACGGCTTCAACAATTACAGGTGCTCTTAACGCTACGCATAAATCATGACGGCCTTTGATAGAGAAATCCTCGGTTGCACCAGTGTCCCAATTCAAACTATTCTGTTCTTTGGGTGTAGAAGATGTTGGTTTTACTGCCAGCCTGAATACCAATTCATTTCCATTGCTGATACCACCTACTACCCCACCGGCATGATTACTCCTTGTTTTTCCTTCCCTGTTTTCAATAGCATCATTATGCTGGCTGCCAAACATTTTTGCAGCAGCAAAGCCGGTTCCAAATTCAACACCCCGCACTGCAGGTATAGCAAAAACAATATGAGCTAATGCTGATTCAATGGAATCAAAATAAGGTTCTCCTAATCCATCAGGCAATCCGTTTACCCGGCATTCTATAATACCACCAACGGAGTCTTTAGCATTAATTGCTTTTTGTAAGCCTTGTTCTATATCGGTTTCGCCGCCTATTTCAGTTATGATGGCCTCAATTGTTATCCCTTGTTTGACCTCACCCTCCAACTCCCTCTCCAGAAGAGAGGGAGAGCTTGCCTCCGATAACAATATATTTCCGACTACCTCAATAACATAGTTAGTTTTGTTCAATACTTCTTCATTCGTAAAACGAATCAATTTATAATTATTTACGGCAAGCCATTTTGTTCGTTGCTCATCATAATTTTTTTGCTCTTCCTCAGAATGATACTCCCCATCAATTTCTACTATCAATTTTTTTTCTAGGCAAACAAAATCAGGTATAAACCCATTTATAGGATGTTGCCTTCTGAACTTACAGCCTTGAACCTTTCTATTTCTTACTTCCTGCCACAATTTATCTTCAGCCGGTGTGGCATTTCTTCTATTTTGTTTTGCAAAAACAGATAAGTGTTTCCAATTTTCTGGCGAGTTAGTAATGTATCCCGGCATAGCAGAGTCTCCGGAAGCCCCTCTCCCCCGGAGAGGGGTTTGGGGTGAGGTCTCAACAAGAGACAAAAGCTTTTTTGCAATAGCACCTGCTGCTACAATACCTGTTGTTAACCTTGCACTGAAGTGACCACCACCTCGGTAATCTTCATTGCCTCCAAACTTTTGATGAGCTACCCAATCTGCATGACCAGGCCGGGGAATACTTCTTTGTTTATTATAATCTTCGCTACGGGTATTTTTATTTTCAAATAAAATGGTGATGGGGAAGCCGGTTGTTTTTCCATTAAAGACACCACTTTTAAAAATGGGATAGTCTTCTTCTTGTCTTGGTGTAGTTCCTTTTTGTTTGCCTCCCTTTCTTCTTTCCAGGTCGGGCAATAAATCATCAGGCGATAATGATAAACCGGCGGGACAACCATCAATAGTTATCCCAACACATTCACCATGTGATTCACCAAAAATGGAAATGCGGAATGTGCGGCCAAATGAGTTCATGTTAATTTTTAAGGCTTAATATTTTTTTGATAGCCATATTATTTAATACCATTTGAAAATCTTTTTTCTTAAGGCCATAAAATAAGTTTTTATCACTTGTCCATAAAGATGCTTTCACAAATAAAGTTGTTGCTACGAAAGCCACATCATCATAATCAATACCCTGAATGAACATGAATGAACGAAGAAAAATTGAATTTGGGATTTGTTCTAAAGGAACAACCGTAACATCAGCTATTATTGACATTAACAAAATATCAAATTCCCTTCTTGTTAAACCAGATGTTTTTATCAGCCTTGGCTTATGCTTGTTAATTTCTTCTATAGTGCTGTAAGAAAGAAATAAATTGTGTTGTTTTTTTGAAGGATAATATAAGTCTGCTACAAAGCCATTAGGGGCTATCAACACCCTTATAATAATATTAGTATCTACAACAATATTCATTACTTAATAACCAGCCCCCTTTCTTTTAGAAAAGACTTCATCATTTTCCCTCTTTCCCTCTTAGCAAAGGCCAGAAAAGCAGTAATATCTTTTTCAGTTGCTTTTGATTTAGAAACTATTTTCAGATGCTCAATTTGTGATAAAATATTCCTCATCCTCCTGTTATATAGCTTTCTGGGTATCCTTATAACAATATCATCCTCGACTTGCTTTGGTTTCATAAAATTTATATTATTATCAAATTTACAAAACAAAACCCGGCAAAATCACCTCAACCCCCATTTTCTTCAAATCCTTGAAAAAATCAGGATAAGATTTTTTAACCGCCTGTGCTTCTTCAATTACCATTTCGCTATCCGCTTTTAATGCAGCTACAGCACAAGCCATTGCAATACGGTGGTCATGATGTGAATGAACATCAGCACCTTTTACAATACCACCGCCATGAACAATCATGTCATCTCCTTCAATATCTATCGTCACACCCATCTTGTCAAATTCATCCTGCAGGGTTAATGCCCTGTTACTTTCTTTGTGCGTCAATCTGCTTACACCTTTGATAGTTGTTTTGCCTTTGCAATAAGCAGCCAACGCAACTAACGGGGGAAATAAATCAGGGCAATCTGTTGCATCAAAATAAAAAGCATCCATTTCAACAGGGTGCAGTTGAATCCCTTTTGCATCCATAGCAATGCCAGCATTAGCTGCCATTAATGCATCAATGATAGCTTTGTCTGCTTGGGTGGAAGTTAAATCTAATCCCCTTACTGTAATGGGTCCGGCAATAGCACCGGCAACAAGGAGAAATGCGCCGCCGCTCCAGTCGGCTTCTACAGTATAGTTGTGAGTTGTGAGTTGCGAGTTGCGAGATAAATCGTCAAAGTAAAACTCTTCATAATTTTTATTCTCCGGCACTTTCAACCCAAACTGTTTCATTACATCCAGCGTCAAATCTATGTATGGTTTGCTTTTCAGGTTATTTACTTTAATAGAAACATCTTTTGCATCTGAGGCTGCATAAGCCATCAGCAAGCCAGTAAGAAACTGGGAGCTTAGCGACCCATCTATTTCAATATTCGCTGGTTGCAACGGACCCTGAATAACCAACGGCAACTTACCTCCATTGCTTTTAATTTTTACATTCAGTTGTGGGAGAATCTCATCGAAGAAATCCATTGGCCTTGTTAATAAGCTTCCTTCACCATTAATAGTAATTTCTTTTTCGCTTAATGCAACAATTGGAGTAAACATACGGATACTGAGACCAGACTCTCCGCAATTAATTTCATTTGACGTGGGATTTACCCCCGAACTATTAATTATTAATTCTTCATTATTAATTACTACTTCTGCCCCCACTGCTTCAATTACTTTCAATGCTGCTTTATCATCGTTGCTGTGGCCTGGGTTAGAAATAGTACTGGTTCCTTTAGTTAATAATGCAGCAGCCAAAGCTCTTTGCATAGAACTTTTGGAAGCCGGTGCTTGTATTATTCCTTTTAAACCCCCATCCCCTAAAGGGGAAATTGTTACATTATAATGCTTAGACATTGATATTTAATATTGGTAGTATTTTTATAAATTGGTGATAATTTTTTCTAATTGTTTTAATGAAATTGATTTCACGACTCCCTTTCCTATTTTTTCCAGCAACACATAATTCATTTCCTTTCTTTCCCTTTTCTTATCCATTTTCAATACTTCGAATACTTTTTGTTTGTTAAAAGAAGCGTAGGTAGGCAAATAATATTTTTCCAGCACACTTACTACTTTTTCCGTCTGCTTAAATCCGGCTAATTGTTCTGAAATATGACAGGCATAAGTCATACCGATTGAAATGGCTTGCCCATGTAATAATTCATACTGCGTTTCCAACGCATGGCCGAGTGTATGGCCAAAATTCAATAACCTTCTCTCTCCTTTTTCAAACTCGTCTTTCTGCACCACTTTGGTTTTAATCAAAGTGTTTCTTTGTATTAATTCGCAGATAGTTTTCTGTTTCCCCCGGTAAGTTTTTAATGAATTACTTTCCAGCTCAGCAAACATAGCTGCATCTTTAATACAGGCATGTTTAATAATTTCTGCAAATCCATTTTCCCATTCTGCTTGTGGCAATGAATTCAGAAAGACCATATCATGCAGAATAAAAGCCGGTTGACGAATAACCCCGACCATATTTTTATATACTCCCACATCAATTCCATTCTTACCACCGATAGAAGCATCAACTAATCCCAATATAGAAGTCGGCACAAAGCCAAACTTCAGCCCCCGCATATATACAGAAGCTACATAACCGGTGATATCTGTAATCACTCCGCCACCAACACCCACCAGTGTGGTTTTGCGGTCCGCTTCCATTTCAATCAATTTTTCAATTACCACATCAACTGTTGCCTGCACTTTAAATTCTTCACCTGGTTTTAATACAATCGTATTCCACCCTTTGAATAGTTTGGTGTGGGCATTAAAAACATTCTCATCTGTTATTATTACTGTTGCTTTCGGGTCAGCTATCTTTTTGAGATGACTGATACCATACGCCAGGTAAAAATCAGTTGAGGAATTGGAAAATTTATAATTGATATGCTTCATTGTATTTGTTCAATAGAATTACTACAGTACAAGTGTGCCCTTCGTTCCTCAGGGTAAACTGTGCAAGGGACGATGATAGTAGTACAATAGCTGGCTACATAACCGATCCCATTTTCTTAAAGAATTAAACTCACTCAATTCGCCCCTCCAGGGAGGGGATGAACCCTATTCACCACCCGATAGCTATCGGGTCACCACTCACTACTCACCATTTACCTTAACTGTCCATAATTTTCTTCTGGTGATTAATACTTTCCATATGCACCGCATCAAAATACTTGGTGATAAATTCTTTACTCAATCCCAGCTTACCTCCTTTTGCACAAGCTCTTTCAATTATTTCATTCCAGCGACTTATTTGCAGAATGGTAATATTATTTTCTCGTTTGTAAACACCTATTTGCTCTGCGGCTTTCATCCGTTGTCCCAATATCTGCATAAGCTCATCGTCAAGATGATTAATCTGCTGACGCAATTTTTCCAATGCCGCATGATACTCTTCCGAATTAATATCTTCCCGGCGCCAGATAATAGTTTCCAGCATTTCTTTCAATCGCTCCGGCGTTACCTGTTGTTTTGCATCACTCCAGGCTTTGTCGGGGTCTATATGGCTTTCAATCATCAACCCATCATAGTCAAGATCAATTGCTTTTTGCATTACCTCTAATAAAATATCACGACGGCCACAAATATGTGAAGGGTCATTAATGATGGGCATATCAGGATGCTTCAACTTCATTTCAATGGCCAGGTGCCACATCGGTGCATTGCGGTACTCCGTATTGCCATACGAAGAAAACCCACGGTGTATTAAACCAATTTGTTTAATACCGGCACGGGCAATTCTTTCTACTGCACCGGCCCACAATTCCAAATCAGGATTGATTGGGTTTTTTATCAGCACCGGTACATCCACACCTCTTAGTGCATCAGCAATTTCCTGCACACTAAATGGATTTACGGTTGTTCTGGCACCAATCCATAATACATCTACATCGAAAGTGAGTGCATCCTGTACTTGTTTGCCAGTTGCTACTTCTACCGTTGTTGGCAAACCTGTTAGTTTTTTTGCTTGTTGCATCCAGGGCAAACCTTTAGCACCTACGCCTTCAAACATTCCGGGTTTGGTTCTTGGTTTCCAGATGCCGGCCCTTAGCATATCTACTTTGCCGGTGGCAGCGAGTAGCTGTGCGGTTTCTAATACTTGTTCTTCTGTTTCCGCACTGCATGGGCCGCTGATGATGAGTGGTCGTTTGTTCCAGGTTGATTGTACGGTGTCTTTTGTTGGTTGTTCTGCTACTTGCATAATTTATAATTGTAAAGATAAAGCCCCTAACCCCTAAAGGGGGGTAAGGATTTAATATTTTTATTTATTATTTAGTCATCGTTCTGTTCTTTGATCATCTTCGTTCCTCGAACTGGCGGACACTTCAGGGTTCTGATCGCTACTCAGCAACCCACCCCGTTTTCTTATAGCAATTTATTTTCTTCAACTCGCCCCTCCAAGAAGGGGATGTATCCATATTATAACAGTCATTTCAAAAATTAAACTCTCAAACTCCGAATCAATAAAAGCATTTTCAAATAATCAGACTCTAAAGCCCTTCTTGCGGAGGTAACCGAGCAATAGCGAAGGTTACGAACATAGTTCAGGAGAGGCCGCTATTTTATTATCCTCCTTATTTTATTCGCATCTTCAATCAACCGCATCAGATATTCATTATCCTCTTTTTCGATACTTTCTTTGAATCTTGATAACTGGGCAATATGTTCTTTCAAAACATCCAGCACATTCTCTTTGTTCTGCATAAAAATCGGCACCCACATAGCAGGGTTACTTTTCGCCAAACGGACTGTGCTTTCAAAACCTGCTGAGGCTAATTCAAAAATTGCATTCTCTTCTTTTTCTTTTTCCAATACCGTATTCGCCAAAGCAAATGAAGTGATATGAGAAATGTGACTTATATACGCAGCATGCAGGTCATGGGCTTTGGCTTCCATTTCCAACAAGTGCATTCCTATTTTCTTATACATCCCTTTTACCCATTCCAATGCATCCGCATCACTGTCTTCTGCATTGCAGATAATTACCGCTTTATTTTCAAATGCCCCTCGTACGGCTGCCTGCGGACCGCTGTATTCTGTACCCCACATAGGATGAGTGGCTACATATCGTCCTCTCTTTGGGTGATTTTTTATAGCTTCAATTGACTGACTTTTGGTAGAACCCAGGTCAATCACAATCTGATTATCTATTTTATCCATAAGTGGTGGCAGCAGGTCAACTAATTTATCAACTGGTATTGCCAGTATAATTACATCGGAGGCTGCAATAGCATCATCAAGATTCATTATTTCATCTACCAGTTCTAACTCGATTGCCTGTTTTGCATGGTCAGGGTTAGCATCCACACCAATCAGTTTTGATGACAATTTCTTTTCATGTAACTGAATGGCGAGTGAGCCGCCGATGAGGCCAACTCCAACTATTACAATTTTTTTTCGTTCAGGCCCCCCCACCCCCTGCAAGGGAGATTCTGCATCCACACCTGCCTCGCTTTGCGACGAACCTGCTTTCTTGTCTGATTCTTTCATCATAAGATGATTTACATTTTTCTGTTCAAAAAGTATCTGCCAATTTTAGGACTCTTAAGCCCCTCCTGCGGAGGGGTTTGGGGAGGCTTTAATTCTTTCTATCGCTTCTTCAAATTTTTCTTCTTTACTACACAAACTAACTCTTATATATTTTTCCCCGGCACTTCCAAATATGCCGCCGGGTGTAATAAACACATTCGACTTATATAATATTTCATCGCTTAACACATACCCATCTTTATACTTTGCAGGTATAGAAGCCCATACAAACATACCTGCCTGTTCTTTTGAAAACCCGCAGCCGAGTAATTCCAATAGTTCAAAAACCTTTTCTCTTCTTTTCCTGTAAACGGTATTTACTTCATTGTGCCATTCTTTTCCCAAACTCAATGCTTTTGCGGCAGCTAACTGAACCGGTAAAAACATACCACTGTCCATATTGCTTTTAAATCGCAGCACTTCTTCTATTCTTTCTTTTGCCCCGCAAAGCATCCCCACTCTCCAGCCTGCCATATTATGACTTTTGCTTAACGAGTTCAATTCAAGTACACAATCTTTTGCCTCTTCTATACTTAGTAAACTTTGTGGGTTATCATTTAATATAAACGAATAAGGATTATCATGAATGATGAGTATGTTATTTTGCCGAGCAAAAGCCACCAGTTTTTCAAATAGCTCCTTTGATGGTAATTGCCCCGTTGGCATTTGCGGATAATTAACAAACATCAACTTCACTTTCCTGAGTTTCGTTTTCGCCAGTTTGTCAAAATCAGGTTCATAATTATTTTTCCCTTTGCCCGCCATAGCTTTAGCGGAGGCGGGTTTTAATTTATATTCTACACATTTTCCGCCTGCCAGCTTCACTGCACTTCTGTACGTTGGGTAACCGGGATTTGGCACCAATACTTCATCGCCTTTATCAAGATAAGTCATACAGATATGCATGATACCTTCTTTGCTTCCAATCAATGGCAATATTTCTGAATCAGGATTTAGTTCAACATGATACCATTTCAAATACCAATCACTGATTGCTTTTCTCAAAACCGGCGAGCCTTTATACGATTGATAAGCATGGACAGTTGTCTTTACACTTTCTTCCTGTAAAGTTTTTATTACTTCAGGATGAGGCGGCATATCAGGACTGCCAATGCCAAGATTGATAATGTTCTTACCGGATTTATTCAATGCTTCTATTTCTCTCAGTTTTTGGGAGAAATAATATTCGCCAATACCGTTTAATCGTTTGCTTGTTTTCATCTTATAATATTTCGCCCCTCCGGGCTCTGATACATTATTTCATTTTTTCTCCGGGGTTTCACCCGGAGCTATTAACATTAAACTCCTACGGGTTTATCAGAAACAATACTCCTCTTTTCATTTTTATATTCAAAACCAATCTTGTCTTTTAGTTTTTCAGACTCTAAAGCCCCTCTATCGGAGGGGTTTGGGGAGGCCACCTCTTTTATAAACTCCGTAAATTTTTATGGCTGCTGTAAGCGGCTTAATAGTTTCAATTACGTTGTTGAATTGTTCCGGTGAATCAAATTCCATATCAGCATGAAAGCTGTATTTAAAATCGCTCCCCGGAATCGGAAAACTTTGCAGCTTGCTCAGGTTAATTCCTCCCTCTGAAATTTTTGTCAGCACTTTTGCCAGACTTCCTCTGGAATGATCTGTATGAAAATTAACGGATGCTTTATTAGCGTCTTCAACAGGTTTCGCAGCATCTTCCCGTTGCAAAACAAGAAACCTTGTATAATTATTTTTCATGGTGTGGATATTGGGAGCTACCATATCCAGGTTATATAGTTCTGAAGCCAGTTTACTGGCAATTGCTGCCACATGTTTACTCCTATGCTGATGAATATATTTTGCACTGAGTGCCGTATCGTCTGTTTCTACCAGTTTCCATCTGTACTTATCTAAAAAATCGTAGCACTGCTGCAACGCCATCGTATGTGAATGTACTTCCCGGATGTCTTCCAGTTTCACCCCGGGGTTTACCAATAGGTTTTGCCGTATTTGTAAATAAATCTCTCCGATGATTTTCAAATTACTTTTCTGCAGCAAATTGTAATTAGGCAAAATACTTCCTGCAATAGAATTTTCTATCGCCATAATGCCACCATCACTTTCTTTCTTATTACTAGCAATCTTTATCACTTCTTTAAAAGTATTACAGGTAATCACTTCAACATT
>Ga0105046_10001191_pt1 | contig 39567 bp, 36 predicted proteins | sample MAT03_FD_78385 | JGI IMG/M metagenome (GOLD analysis project Ga0105046, IMG submission 78385) | Freshwater microbial communities from Lake Fryxell liftoff mats and glacier meltwater in Antarctica - MAT-03 (megahit assembly) | ecosystem: Environmental > Aquatic > Freshwater > Ice > Liftoff... | reverse complement strand
CTCAAGTCGCCTTTGATGTCCATCAACAACACGGGTACGCTGGCATCACTTAAAAATTCACTGATCGTTTGCAGGGTTTTCGTTTTACCGGTACCGGTAGCCCCGGCAATCAATCCGTGCCGGTTCATGGTTTTGAGTGGCAAAAAGATCCCAGCCTCTTGAATCACTTCTCCATCGAGCATCGCGGTACCAATTTGTACCGACTCTCCTTTGAAACTGTATCCCTTATTGATGGATGCTATAAATGCATTTTTATCCGACATTGGTTAAATTTTTAAGTTAGAATCATAAATCTACAATATTTTATCACTGATAAAAAACAGGAGTGTATTTTTGCCCTAATGAAACGGTGCTACATTTTAATAGGTTTTATGATTGGTGGCATGTTGTTGCTGAGTTTTTCGTTTGATGAAAAAACCTCAAAGACCAGCAGCAAGGCGGCTCTTGGTGAGTTATTGTTCAATGAAAAAATATTATCCCTGGATTCTAGCGTCAGTTGTGCCAGTTGTCATAAACCCGAATTTGCCTTCGCAGATACTGCCACATTCAGCATCGGCATCTATGGTAAACTTACCAGCCGCAACACACCCTCCGTGCTCAATATGAAAAACAGGCCTTATTATTTCTGGGATGGAAGGGCCCAATCGTTGGCAGAGCAATCATTGATGCCCATCGAAAATCCCGATGAAATGGGGCTTCCCATCAAAGAAGCGGTGGCAAGATTGAACCAGTCTGAAAAATACCGCCAACTGTTTAAAAAAATATTTAGGCAACTTCCAAATGAAAAAAATCTGGCCCAGGCCATTGCTGCTTTTGAAGAAACCCTGGAAACCGTAGATAGTAAATTCGACGACTGGAGCAATAATATCAGCGAACTAAGCGAGTCAGAAGAAAGAGGCCGGGAACTGTTTGTAGGGAATAAGGCCAAGTGTTTCGACTGCCATTCTATGGAAGATTTTACAGATGACAACTTTAAAAATATCGGCTTATTCAACGGCAAAGAAGCCAATGATACCGGACGGTACAGGATCACGAAAAATTTATCTGATATCGGTAGCTTTAAAACGCCTGGTCTTCGCAACATCGCTGTTACGCCGCCCTACATGCACGACGGCCGCTTTAAAACACTGGAACAAGTCGTTTCTTACTACAATACGCCATTTATGTTTGTAGATGATCCGGTGAACATGGATGCTGTGTTGATGAAACCACTGGGACTTACCCAACAAGAAAAAAAAGACCTGGTGGCTTTTTTGAAAACCCTCACCGATAAAGCCTATCAGAAATAAAGAAAACAAGCTTACCATTCAAAACGAACAACCATCATTTTTCTGGCAATCCTTGCAGTTATCTTTTCTTTTTCGCTAATTCTTACCTGAAAAAGTACACTTGTTTAAGGTTAACAAAAAATTAGGCATTATATTAGCAGGACTAACATCAGAATAATTTTATTTGTAAACAAACTAATAAAAACATGGAAGCAGCTAAACCAAAAGTATTATTGTGCGAAGATGACACCAATCTTGGCATGGTATTAAAAAACTATCTTGAACTGAACGATTACGAAGTAACCCTGGAAAGAGATGGCCGATTGGGATTGGCAGCTTTTCAGCGTGAAAAATATGACATCTGTTTGCTGGATGTGATGATGCCCAACATGGACGGGTTTACCGTGGCAGAAGAAATCAGGGACATTAATCCAGATGTGCCACTGTTTTTCCTCAGTGCAAAAACCATGAAAGATGATATCATTCAAGGCTATAAGCTAGGAGCGGATGATTATATCACCAAGCCTTTCGACAGCGAAGTGTTGTTGCATAAAATCAAAGCGATTTTAAAGCGCAACGAAGAAACCCATCGTGAAGAAGCCAACGCAGAGTTCGATTTGGCTTCTTATCATTTCAACCCACGTTTACGCGAATTAACCGTAAACGGTAAAGTACAAACGCTTTCTCCGAAAGAGAATGAGTTGCTTAAAATGCTGAGCGAATACAAAAACGACCTCTTGCCCAGAGAAGCAGCCCTTAAAAAAATATGGGGAAGCGATACGTATTTTAATGGCAGAAGTATGGATGTGTACATCGCCAAATTACGCAAGTACCTCAAAGAAGATGCTAAATTAGAAATTGTGAACATCCACGGGAATGGTTTCCGTTTGGTGGAGTCTGAATAAGAAAGTACTATACTATTTCAAAAGCCGCCTTTTTTAAAGGGCGGCTTTTGTGTATGTTGGCATTGGGTAAACCAATGGAGTGGTGGTGAGTTTTTTTTTACTTGCGTGCATACTTTCCATAAACTTATATCCCAAACAAATTATTTTGAGAACCGACATTTGGCATTGTCTTTTTTAAATGCTCATAAGCCTTGGCCGTTACTTCTCTACCCCTGGCCGTACGTTGTAAAAATCCCTCCTGAATTAAAAAGGGTTCATATACTTCTTCCAAAGTGCCTACTTCTTCACCCACCGCAGTGGCAATGGTCGTAATACCAACGGGTCCACCTTTGAACTTATCGATGATGGCGGTTAAAATTCTATTATCCATTTCGTCTAATCCAAAAGCATCAACATTTAAAGCTCGAAGTGAATGTTCAGTGATGCTCATGTCAATTACCCCATTTCCCAATACCTGCGCAAAATCCCTCACCCTTCTCAGCAAACCATTTGCAATGCGGGGTGTTCCCCTGCTGCGGCCAGCTATTTCTGCCGCCGCATCGCTGGTGATTTTAGTGTTCAAAATTCCCGAACTGCGCAACAAAATATTTTTTAAAGTGGCTGCATCGTAATATTCTAGTCTCGATTTAATTCCAAACCTCGACAGTAATGGCGCAGTGAGCAAGCCGCTCCTGGTGGTGGCGCCTATCAGTGTAAATGGATTTAAATTGATCTGCACACTTCTGGCGCTTGGGCCGCTATCAATCATGATATCAATTCTGAAATCTTCCATGGCAGCATATAAATATTCTTCTACTACTGTGCTGAGTCGGTGAATCTCATCTATAAACAGCACATCATTGGGTTCGAGGTTGGTAAGTAATCCCGCCAGGTCGGCTGGTTTTTCTATCACCGGTCCACTGGTTTCTTTGATGGTGACCCCTAACTCATTGGCAACAATTCTACTCAGGGTGGTTTTGCCCAAGCCCGGCGGGCCATGAAACAAAATATGATCCAATGCTTCGCCTCTGCCTTTGGCAGCCTTTATAAAAATGCGCAGGTTTTCGATGGTTTGGCTCTGTCCACTAAAATCACTTATTTCTTGTGGCCTGATATTGTTCTCAAACTCTTTGTCTGCAGCGTTCAGTTTACCTGTATTGCTATCTAAATTGGGATTGCCCATGCGTTGTACTTAATTGTACTGTAAAGCTAAAGTAATAATCGTTTACATGAATAAACCCTCCCGGGCACACATGCTTTTTTAATGCCAATTGATCAATTAACGGTAAAAAAAATTACTTTCACAGGGCAGTAGGAAGGCTTTAAAAAACGGACCGATAAGACCGTTGTGCCTTCTACAACAGCATTTGGCCATTAATCAAATGGATAGAGGGTAAGTATTGGTAACAAAGTAAATTTGCACTTATATGTTAAACAAGATTTCGCGATATTGGTGGTGTCAGATAATCGGTTGGTCGGTAAACATCGCCATCAGCGTATTTTTTGTCACTACTTTTGGTGAGCCAGACACCTATTTTTTCTTAAGCCTACTCTTAACTTGTTTGTTGGGCGTACTGATCACCCATGTGATGCGCCTCAATATCCACAGCTTGCAGGTACTAAGGAAACCCCTAAAAACGCAAATTTTTTACCTGGTGGCACTCACTTTTATTTTTGCTATTTTCTTCGGCATGCTCAATGAAGCGATCGATTATGTAATTGGTTATAACCCAGATAAACTCCAAAAATACAGTAAACTCCAACGCTTATTTTTTAGCAGTTTTAATGCGATGTGGTTACTGCTTGTGTGGAACATGATCTATTACATATACCACTATGTAGAACAAAACCGTAAGCAGGAGTTGGATACGTTTAGACTGGAAGCCGTAGTAAAATCATTGGAACTTAAAACCATCAAATCCCACATCAACCCTCACTTTATTTTTAATGCACTCAATAGCATCAGGGCTTTGGTAGACGAAAATCCGGAACGTGCCAGAAGGGCCATCACTGAGTTGAGCAATATTTTGCGCAGCAGCATGCAAGCTGAAAAAATGGAAACTGTGCCACTCAAACAGGAGCTGGATATTGTAAAAGATTACCTTGCTTTGGAACACATGCGTTTTGAAGAAAGATTGCAAATAGAAATGGACATCGATGAAGATACATTGAACCAACCCATCCCACCCATGATGCTGCAAACCTTGGTAGAAAATGCTATCAAACACGGAGTGAGTAAACAAATCAATGGAGGTGTTATTCGTATTACATCTGATTTCAAAGAAAATCATTACGAGTTGATTGTTCTAAACTCTGGCACCCTAAATGGACACGCCACTCATGGCAGTGATGGCTTTGGAATTAAAAGTACCCAGGACAGGCTCAATTTATTGTACCAAGGTAAGGCGCATTTTAAAATAATGGACGTTAGCGGCAACATGGTTGAGTCAAAAATCATCATGCCTTTGGCATCAATTTTATAATTTTAGGCCCAAAAAATAACAGCGTTATGCACAAAGCAATTATCATTGACGACGAAAGACTCGCAAGAAACGAACTGAAAAAACTATTGTCAGAATTTCCAGAAGTTGAAGTGATCGGAGAAGCCGCCAATGCAGCGGAAGGCATAGAAAAGATTGAAAGCCTTTCGCCAGATCTTATTTTTTTAGATATTCAGATGCCTGGCAAAACCGGATTTGACATGTTGATGGAATTAGAAAAAGCACCGCACGTGATCTTTATAACCGCCTACGATGAGTTTGCACTCAAGGCCTTTGAAGTAAATGCACTCGACTACCTCATGAAGCCGGTGGAACCTAAAAGATTGGCAGATGCCATACACAAATTACAACAGGCCGAAGAAAAAGAATTGGCAGCAGCCATGGCAGGTTTGAGCCGTGGAATGCTCGGCGAAAACGATCAGGTGTTTGTAAAAGATGGAGAGAAATGTTGGTTTGTAAAATTGGGGGAAGTGCGTTTGTTTGAAAGTGTAGGCAACTATGCCAAAGTATATTTTGGGAGCAACAAACCGCTTATCTTAAAATCGCTGAATGCTTTGGAAGATAAGCTGGATGAAAGAATTTTTTTTCGAGCCAATAGAAAACATATTATCAATATGCGCATGATCGAAAAAGTGGAGCCCTATTTTAACGGGGGTTTGCTGCTCGATCTGAAAGCGGGTGAAAAAATTGAAGTTAGCAGAAGACAAGCGGTCAAATTCAAAGAAATGATGAGTCTTTAATGTCTTCAGATGTATAGAACGACTGTGTACCTTCCCAATAGGGTAACTTTTTATTTACTTTTTTAACATCCCTCTCAACATGAATTTTAAAAAAATAATTGCCTTTAGTTTATTGAGTGCAGCAGGTACTGTTGGTTATGCACAAAAGATAGACCAGCTAATCAACGCAACAGAAACTGAACGCATAGAAAGGGTGTTGGCTTCAGATGAAATGGAGGGGAGAAGAACCTTTATGCCTGGTATAGACAAAGCAGCCGACTTTATTGCTACAGAATTTCAGAAATCCGGACTTCAGTTTTTTGGTGGATTGAATTCTTACAAGCAGTCGTTTGAAATGATCCGGGCAAAATTTATTTCTGCATCTGGCACCATGAACGGATTGGAAGTGCAAAAAGAAAATATCATCGCAGTTACTACCCAGGCGCAGTTGAAGCTGGATGAAAAAAGCGGGTATGAGATCATCGTGATTGACAGTGCTGCCAACTTACAAACAGAAGCTGCTAAGCTTGTAGAAAAAAATGTAAAACAATTGGTATTAGTACATCCGGCACAAGCAAAAAATTTCAGGAGATTAACGAGGTTTAAACGAGACCGTTTTGATACCCGGGAGCCTATTTTATTTGTGTTAACCAGCGCAGTACCCTCCACCTTTTCTTTTGAGGCCATACATGAAATTTTAAAAATGCCTTTGGCGAATGTAATTGGTGTTTTACCAGGCAGGTCAAAAAAAGATGAATTTGTCATTTTCTCAGGGCACTATGATCACCTTGGAATTACCAAGCCGAATGCAGCAGGCGACTCCATCTACAATGGTGCCAATGATGATGCAGCAGGAACCACAGCGGTGGTGATGCTGGCAAATTATTTTAGTAAAATGAAAAACAACGAACGTACCCTCCTATTCGTGGCATTTACGGCAGAGGAAGTGGGTGGTTTTGGTTCACAATATTTTTCCAAACAAATCAATCCTGACAAAACGGTAGCGATGTTCAACATAGAGATGATTGGAACAGAAAGCAAATGGGGTAAGAACAGTGCTTATATTACTGGGTATGAGCGGTCTGATTTTGGAAAAATTTTGCAAGGCAATTTAGAAGGAAGTATTTTTCGTTTTGAACCGGACCCCTATCCAACGCAAAATTTATTTTACAGATCCGACAATGCAACTCTTGCTGCATTGGGTGTTCCTGCACATACCATCAGTACATCAAAAATGGATGTAGAAAAATTTTATCACACGTTGGACGATGAAATTGAAACGTTGGATATGCAAAATATGACCGAGATCATTAAAGCCATTGCCATCAGTAGCAAAGGAATTATATCCGGAAAAGAAACACCTGCCAGGGTAGAAAAACTGAATAGATAAATAAACACATTAATAAAAATACTTTTGAAAGTCTCCGGTGAATGCCGGAGATTTTTTTATAAATACTTGGTATAATTTTATATAGATATAGGAACACTGTGAACCGCAGAAGCAATTTCCTTGATGAGCGTTGGATCTTTTTCAATGGCATTGCCTACTACGATAACGTCGGCGCCCGCCTTACAATTGAGGTACGCTTTTTCTGGTTGTGTGATACCACCACCTACAATCAAGGGCACCTCAATACAACCAGCCACTTTTTCAATCATGGTTTCTGATATCGCCCTTCGGGCACCACTTCCTGCATCCATGTAAATTAATTTCATGCCCAGCATTTCACCCGCCATGGCGGTGCACATAGCAATTTCATTTTTATCGGAAGGAAGAGGTGTAGCATTGCTGATGTAAGACACCGTTGTGGGAGCACCACCATCAATGACCATATAACCGGTAGACATGATCTCTAAACCACTTTTTCTCACGACAGGGGCGCTTACAACGTGTTGTCCAATCAATAATTCAGGGTTACGACCACTAATTAAAGACAAGTATAAAAGTCCATCCGCAAATGGGCTTACCTGACTCGGACTTCCTGGAAAAAGTACCACGGGTATATCGCAACTTTTTTTGATATACTGGATACACTCATCGAGGTAACTGGATATTACCAGACTGCCGCCTACTAAAAAATAATCAACACGAGCATCTGTGGCCAACCGGATGAGCTGTTCCATGTTGGCATCATTCACCTTGTCAGGATCAATCAGCACAGCAAATGACTTTTTGCCCTGTACTTTTTTTTGTACCAATGAATGATAAATGTTACTCAAAACATAGTTAGTTGATTCTTGCAAAAATGTGTGTTTTTTTGTTCATACCGAAATATTTAACCTTATTAAAAGGTTCATTCCCTGCAATTTGCCTGCTTTATTCGGTATTTTTGGGTGTATGCCCAATATTAGGTACGAAATAAAGTTTAAAACGGCTCGCAGTGGCGGCAGCGGCGGTCAAAATGTAAACAAGGTAGAAACCATGGTAGAGGGTTATTGGGATGTAGCGGCCTCTATCTTGTTTACTGCAGAAGAAAAAGAAAGGATATCGATGAAACTGGCCAACAAGATCAATGCCGATGGGTTATTATTGGTGAAGAGCCAGGAAGCCAGAACACAATTGGCGAACAAAGCGATCGTTATAGACAAGATGAATGATTTGTTGGTAAGGGCACTGGTTGTTCCGAAGGCCCGAAAAGCTTCCCGACCTAGCAAAGCCAGCAAGCTAAAAAGATTAGACTCAAAGAAAAAAGCCGGCGAAATCAAACAATACAGAAAAAAACCATCACCCAATGAGGATTAAAATTAAAAATTTCCTACTTCTCATCGCTCTTGTTGTTGGTTCAACAACAGCAATGGCGCAATCAAACACTGGGAGTGTTTCTATACATTTCCAGCACTGGGCAAACAATCAAGCTTTGGTGCTCGTAGACAGTGCCTACAAAAATAGTTTTGGGGAATCGTATCAACCTACCAGACTCAAATATTATGTAAGCAATATTGAATTGAGGCAAAGCCCTTCAAAAAGTAAACATATACCTTCAGTTTATTTGATGGATGCAGCGGCGGAACAGGACCTTTCCTTATCCCTTCAACCAGCCATCTACCATACGTTGGCATTTAGTATTGGAGTAGATAGTTCCCTTAATTGCAGTGGTGCACAATCGGGCGCATTGGACCCTATCAATGGGATGTTCTGGACCTGGAATACCGGATATATTTATTTTAAACTGGAAGGTTATTCAGCGGAGTCGGCCGCCGACCTTCAAAAAATAGAATACCATATTGGTGGATATACCGGAATACACAAGGCCAATAGAACGGTGGTGCTTCCGCTAGCTCAGCCGCTTCAGGTAGTAGCAGGTAAATCATATCAAATAAATGTTTCAGTTGATCTGGATAAATTCTGGACGGGCAAAAGCAAGACTAGTATTGTTGATAATGCGTTGATCATGTCGCCGGGCCTGTTGGCCGCAGCTGCAGCCGACAATATACCCGCCATGTTTACCATCGGCTCCATTCAGTAAAATATATTTTGAAAATAAAAGTCACCATATCGCTGTTTGCTTTTGTAACGCTCTACCTGTTCATCATTGGTGCAGCTAAAGAAGATGGCTATGGAGCTTATCAACCCAAAGCCATTCCTTTTAAGATTCCAAAAGGTTGGCCAGCCCCGCTACAAAATATTTTCGCTAAAAATAAACTCACTCAACAGGGTTTTGAGTTGGGCAAAAAATTATTTTATGACACCAGGCTCAGTAAAGACAGCACCGTTAGCTGCGCCAGTTGTCACCAGCCATTTGCCGCATTCAGCTCTTTAGACCACGATGTAAGCCACGGCATCGGTAACCAGTTTACCACCCGCAATGCGCCTGCGCTGATGAACCTGGCATGGATGAATACCTTTCATTGGGATGGGGCCATCAATCATTTAGAAGTACAACCACTGGCACCATTAACCGCACCTAACGAGATGGGACAAACGCTCGAAGGTATCTTACAATTTTTACGGGAAGATGAAGAATACAGAAAAATGTTCAAAGCCGCTTTCGGTGACCCGAATGCCAGCACCGAACGGATGTTAAAAGCAATGGCGCAATTTACAGGGAGCCTCGTATCGTCTGATAGTAAGTACGACCGGGTGATGAATGGCCAGGATACGTTTAGCAACTTTGAAAAAAAAGGGTATGTTCATTTTAAAACCTTTTGCGGATCCTGTCACCAGGAACCCTTGTTTACAGATCTTACATTCAGAAACAATGGCTTCCCGCTCAACAGAAAAAAGGACGTTGGCAGAATGGCCATTACCGGCTTGGCTGAAGATTCCTTAAAATTTAAAGTTCCTAGTTTGCGCAATGTGCAACTCAGCGGACCCTACATGCACGATGGCAGTATTTTTTCTGTACCGCAAGTAATAGATTTCTACTTGACTAAAATAAACAGATCAACTCAGGGCCTGGATAGTAATCTGAGAAAACCAATTGTGCTGAACCGATTACAAAAAAATGAACTTGTTTATTTTCTTTACACCCTTACCGACACTAGCTTTACCAAGAGCAAAAGGTTTGGTCCCGACGGTCCGGTACAATTCAAACACTAAATGGCCGGCATTTCTCTTAAATTTGAAAAAATAAAAACATCCATTGAGCGGAATTAAAAAACTGGCAGGACAAACATTGTGGTATGGTGTGCCCACCATCCTTAGCAGATTTCTTGGCTATCTGATGAACATGTCACTCCCTTTTTTTATCGATATGCCCGAAAAAACAGCCGACCTGGTTCAGGTATATTCCTTGATTCCTTTTTTGAACGTATTGTTTTCTTATGGAATGGAAACCGCTTATTTCCGGTTTTCTCAAGTACATGATAAAGAAAAACTGTACAGCACATTATCCCTTTCCTTACTCGGATCTACAATTTTCTTCAGCATTATTTTATTATTATCGCAAAGTTGGTTGGTGTCTGCAGCAGATTTAACCGCAAACCCTGATTATATTTTGTGGATGATAGCCATACTGGCAGTAGACAATCTAAATACCTTGCCATTTGCCAAACTTAGGCAGGAAAACAGGCCCAGGCGTTATGCACTTGCCCGCATCCTTGGTATTGTAGTGAATCTCTCTATGGTAATTTTCTTTTTGGGCGTTGCCCCTACCATGGTCAAAAATAATCCGGATGGATGGATACAGTACATCTACAACGATAAAATTGGACTAGGGTATTACCTGGTGGGCAACTTGTGTGGTAGCTTTTTTACGTTGTTGGTTTTATCGAAAGAGATTAGAAAAATAAAATTCATTTTCGATAAAGCTTTGTGGAAAGAAGTGATGCAATACAGCATGCCCCTCATCATTGTTGGATTGGGTGGGATGGTCAATGACGTATTGAGCAGATTAATTTACCGCCATGTAGTAGACCTTCCCCGTACTCAAGCCGATCATGAACTGGGAATTTTTGCCAATATTTTTCGAATTGCATTACTCATTACTATTTTGATTCAGGCTTTTCGTATGGCAGCCGAACCTTTCTTTTTTAACCAAAGTAAAAATGAAAATGCACAACGTACTTATGCCAGGGTAATGAAGTTTTTTGTGATCGCTTGCTGTTTTATGTTTTTAACCATCGCACTGTTCCTTGATGTGTTTAAATGGATCTTCGAAACTTACGCCAGTGAGGCTTGGACGCAAGGCCTTGATATTGTTCCGCTGCTGGCATTGGGCAATATTTTTCTGGGCATTTATTACAACCTCAGCGTTTGGTATAAACTCACCAATAAAAATAAATATGGTGCGATGATTACGATCGCCGGAGCAGTGATCACGATCGTGCTCAATATTTTGTTGATCCCCGTTTTACATTATACTGGCGCTGCATTAGCTACATTTTTTTGTTACCTGTTTATGATGGTACTGAGTTATAAGTTGGGCCAAAAATATTATCCTGTTCCTTATCCCGTTAAAAAACTGATCTCTTATGTGGTGTTGGTCGTACTGATTTATCTGTTGCATGTGGCCCTCACAAAGTGGATCTCTGGCACTTACTGGTTTTCAATCAGCACCGGTCTAGTGCTGTTTGGTTTCTTTACCTGGTTTGTTTCTAAAATTGAGGCAAAAGAACTGGCTAAATTGCCGGTGATTGGAAAATATTTTTCACGAACCAACGCTTAGACTTTCATCCATGCGAAAAATATTACAATACCTGCTCCGCAAGCCCCTTACCTGGATCGGCAATACACTGGCGGCTTCTCCCAAACAGGAAATCGTGTTCAGCTCTTTGTCTGCACTTTACCAGCAAGGCCTTACTGATAAAGACAATGCAGTTAAAACCATTCATTCAGATGTATCAACGGCTAAGTTCATCATCTTCAGCGATCAGCACAAAGGCAACAAAAGTTGGGCCGATGATTTTCAATTGAGCGAACAGAACTATTGCGCAGCATTGGAGCACTACCATAAAGAAGATTTTCATTTCATCAACCTCGGGGATAGCGAAGAACTTTGGAAATTTAAAACAGCAGAATTATTAGTTCCCAATGAAAAAAGTTTGGCTTTGGAATCTGCGTTTCACCCACAACGTTATACCAAAACATTTGGCAATCACGATATCATCTGGAAAGACAAGTTTGCTGTAAACTTCTACCTAAAAAAATACTATCCCCCTAGTCTAACAGTTTATGAAGGGGTATTGCTGCAAATCAATGGACTATCAATTCCCTTGAATATATTCTGCACCCATGGTCACCAGGGCGATTTAATGAGTGATAACAATGCTTTTAGTACCTGGATAGTGGCGCATATTTGGATGCCTGTACAACGGTTCTTACGCATCAACATCAATAGCGCCAGTATGGATTTTTCTTTGCGTAACCAGCACAATAAAATGATGCACGAATGGAGTAGCGAGAGAAGGAATTTATTATTGATAACAGGGCACACGCACAGTCCGGTGTTTGCTTCTGGCCGTTATTTCCAACATCCCAACAATAAAATTTTGCCGATAGAAGACAATACTTTGGTGAGACCGTCTTATTTTAATACCGGCTGTTGTTGCTTTAATGACGGTGATATTACTGGCATTGAGATTGCAGACGGTTATATTAGGTTGGTAAAATGGTATGATGAAAATGAGCTTTCTGTCAAAAAAGTATTAGAAGAAATAAGTTTTGAGGCCTTGGTGCAAGACCTGCATTGATACCAATGCTATATCCTAGAGGTATTTTTTTAGTAATACAAACAATACTTTCTTTTCTGCTTCCGTTAAATCGCCTTCAGCTTCTGCCGCTAAAAAATGCCTCCTGAACGCACGAATGGCATTACTGATATTGCTGAGATCGTAGCCAATGATCCTCAAGGCATAAGAAGGATTAAAGTCTGCAGGTAATTCAACACTGGTGGTATCATCGTACCAAAAACCATATCCAGCGTCTGCCAGTAGCTTCCAAGGAAATAATACGCTAGGGTCTACTTTTCTACCTGGAGCAATATCGCCATGTGCCATGAAGTTTGCAGTAGGAATGTTGTATGTTTTTTTAAGTGAAGCCAGCAAACCCATTAAACTATTGAGCTGCGCTTCTGTAAACGGATCCGTTCCATCATTGTCTAATTCTATGCCGATGGAAGATGAGTTGATGTCAGTTTGCCCACCCCATTTTCCACTCCCTGCATGCCAAGCTCGCAGGTAATCGTTTAACATGTGGTACAGCGTGCCGTCTTCACAAATCACATAATGTGCGCTCACCTGCGTACTTTTTTTAGTAAAAGTGGCCAATGTTTGTTCACAACTTTTTTGTGCGGTATGGTGAATGATGACTGCATTGGGTTTTCTCAAGCCAAAATTAGTTGTACCTACCCAAGTTTCAGGGGCTTTCATTGAATCTGATAAAGAAACATAAACGGGTGTTTTGCGCAGATCGCCGGCCAAAACATTTGCTTGTTTTTTATACGCCTGATTGGTTTTTGCAAAAGGCCTGGGAGCACAGGCCGACCACAAAAAAGCAACACCTACGATGAAGGAAAAATATTTGGTCATGACAGAAAAGAAATTTAAAAAGTAAATATAACGCCAAATGTTTCCAAGATTTTCAGAATCAGGTTTAATTATATTAAGCTCACTGCTCTTTAGAATCCTTATTTTTGAAAAGTGATTTGTCCACCATTAACTATAACTTTTTTAGGTACCGGTACCAGTAGCGGCATACCCATGATTGCCTGCGATTGTGAAGTGTGCACTTCAACCGATCCAAAAGACAATCGACTTCGCAGCAGCATCATGGTACAAAGCAGTACCACCACCATCGTGGTGGATACCACTCCGGATTTTCGGTACCAGATGCTCAGGGAGAAAGTAAAAAAATTGGATGCAGTTCTGTATACCCATCCCCACAAAGATCATATTGCCGGGTTGGATGACATCCGGGCTTTTAATTTTTTTACCCACGAAGCCATTGATGTGTATGCAAATGAATTAACGCAAAAAGCCTTGAAAAACGAGTTCAGTTACGTGTTTGCAGAGCAAAAGTACCCTGGCATTCCGGATATTTGTTTGCACGACATTGATACAGCAGCATTTATGATTGGCGACATTCCGGTGTTGCCTATCAAAGTATGGCACTTACACATGCCCGTGCTCGGTTTTCGTTTTGGCGATTTTACGTATATCACAGACGCCAACAGAATAGACGATGAAGAGAAACAAAAAATACTAGGCTCCAGGGTGATGGTGCTGAATGCATTGCGCCACAAAAAGCACATCTCCCACTTCACTTTATCAGAAGCTATTGAGTTGGTTGATGAACTAGCTGTTCCTAAGGCTTATTTCACTCATATCAGTCATCAGTTAGGCACCGATCAACATGTAGCTGCATCGCTACCTCCCAATAAATTCCTGGCGTTTGATAAACAGCAGATTCACCACAGCTAAATAAGTGATTTCTCCCCTGTTTTATGGTTGCGTTCGGCAGTAGCTTTAAAGCATGGCGGCAAAATCATTTTACAGCGTTCTCTATTTTACCCGCAAAGAAAAAAGAGGAGCTTTGTTTTTATTGATATTGATTGCACTGCTTTGCAGTATCCCTTTTTTAATCGCATTTTGGTATGGAAATGAGGTGAGCAACCATAAAAATTACGGTAAAGAAATATCCCAACTTAATGAGCAAGCTGCTCAACAAAAAAATAAACCTACTAGCTTTGAACAAAGAGACGACTATAAGCGTAGATACCCTTCGCACCAGAAGTCGGTTTATACACCCACAATCAAAGGCGTCCTGTACGAATTTGATCCCAACACGTTGGATGAAGAAGGGTGGAAAAAATTAGGATTAAGGGATAAAACCATTCGTACGATCTTGAATTTCAGAAATAAAGGAGGCAGATTTCGTAGCCCGGATGACGTAGGGAAAATTTGGGGTTTGTTTCCTGATGAAGCGGAACGATTAAAACCTTTTGTAAGAATCGCTGCAATCAACCAGCCAGACTTTAAAAATACTTATAAGCCTTACAAAGCGTATGAAAAGCCAGCTATCTCAATAGTGGACATCAATGCTGCCGATACCAGTTCTTTGATGGCGCTCCCAGGAATTGGTGCTAAGTTGTCGGCAAGAATCCTTCAGTTTCGAAATAAGTTGGGAGGGTTTCATAGTATTGATCAAGTGAAAGAAACTTATGCTTTACACGATTCTGTTTTTCAAAAAATTGTACCTTATCTCACTTTGAACACTGCACTCACCCCCATCAACATCAATGAAGCCAACATCGATCAGTTAAAAGCGCATCCATACATCCGTTACCATCTCGCCAATGCCATTGTGCAATATAGAATGCAACACGGTGCCTATCAATCTGTAGAAGATATTAAAAAAATCATGATTGTTGATACAGAAAGCTTTATTAAAATGGCCCCTTACTTAACGATACATTAAATTAGGGTACAAGGTTAAACTAACGGTTGTAAGTATTTATTTTTTGTTTATTTTGCACGCTCAACGAATGCTACATATGAATTTTACTCCATCAGAATTAACCGTACAAGTGGCACAAAGTGCCCGTGATTTTGCCATTCAACACATCAAACCGCATTTAATGGAATGGGACGAATCCCAGGAATTTCCTGTTCACATTTTCAAGGAATTAGGAAAGCTTGGAATGATGGGCGTTTTGGTACCGGAGCAATATGGCGGTACCGGACTCAGTTATTTTGAATACAATGTGATCATACAAGAAATTGCCAAAGTATGCGGATCTATTGGCTTGTCTGTGGCCGCACACAATTCCTTGTGCACCGGTCATATCATGACTTTTGGTAATGAAGCGCAAAAACAACAATACTTACCCAAGCTCGCAACAGCGGAGCATATTGGTGCTTGGGGTTTAACGGAAGCCAACACAGGAAGTGATGCAGGTAATATGAAAACCACCGCGGTTAAAGAGGGCGGTAACTGGGTGATCAATGGTACCAAAAATTGGATTACACATGGCAAAAGTGGCGACATAGCTGTGGTGGTTTGTAGAACGGGTGAGCCCAGAGCTAAAAATAATTCTACCGCATTTATTATAGAGAAAGGAACGCCAGGATTCAGTGCAGGAAAAAAAGAAAACAAATTGGGTATGCGTGCCAGTGAAACGGCAGAAATGATTTTTGACAATTGTATTATACCCGATGCCAATCGTTTGGGAGAAGTTGGATCAGGATTTAAGCAGGCCATGAAAATTTTGGATGGTGGTCGTATATCTATTGCAGCACTCAGCGTGGGCATTGCCAGAGGTGCCTACGAAGCCAGCGTTCAGTATGCGAAAGAACGCCATCAGTTCGATCAACCCATTGCTAACTTCCAGGGAATCGCATTTAAACTGGCCGATATGGCCACCAAAATTGAAGCATCAGAACTGCTGATCAACCAAGCCTGTGACTTAAAAATGAAGGGCTTACCCATGACCAAAGAAGCAGCCATGGCAAAATATTATTCGAGTGAAGTAGCCGTAGAAGTTAGTACAGATGCAGTGCAAATATTTGGTGGGTATGGTTATACCAAAGATTTTCCGGTAGAGAAATTTTACCGCGATAGCAAACTTTGTACCATTGGAGAAGGTACCAGCGAAATTCAAAAATTGGTGATCAGTAGAGAAGTATTAAAATAATTGAATGAAAAAATGGTGGCTCTTCCTTGTAGTTTTTTTTATGATAAGTTGTGGTGGCCCACAAACACCCGAAGAGGGAACCGTTGCCAGTACTCCTTTAAAGGTAGGAGAGCAGTTGTTTAAGGTAAAATGTCAGCAATGCCATATGGCAGATAAAGATTTTGCCGCACCTGGCATTGCTGGCGTAAATAGCAGGTGGAAAGATCAAAAATTACTCTACGAATTTGTGCGAAATTCTTCCGCTGTAATACAGCGGGACGATGCTGCTGCTCAATTATTTGAAACCTGGAAACAAGCTCCCATGCTGCCTTTCCCTGAGTTAACAGATGCTGAAATACAAGGAATATTTGACTACTGTAATAAAGTAGCTGCGGAGGGTAAAAAATAAAGGCCTCTCTTCAAGGCCAATTATTTTATTACTCCGTGTCATATCTATCTACCCGCTCGATGCCGGGTAAACTTAAAAGCTCATCTACCAAATTGTCTAACTCGTCCCTATCGTGAACAAACACTTTTACGTTGCCTTCAAAGATCCCGTCATTAGCTTCAATCGTCATAGCAGAGATATTTACTCTAAGTTCACCGCTGATGAGGTTGGTAATTTTGTGAATTACGCCTACATCATCTAATCCAATAATTTTTAGACCCGTTAAAAAGGAGATTTCTTTATTTTTTGCCCACTTCGTTTTTACCACCCGATGCCCGTAGTTGGCCATCAATCGGGTGGCGTTGGGGCAGGTGGTACGGTGTATTTTTAATCCTTCTCCCGTAGTTACGAATCCGAACACATCATCGCCGGGAATTGGCTTGCAACAGTTGGCCAGTGTGTACATGATTTTGTCGCTGCTTTCGCCAAAAATGATGAGTTCTGCATCCTTGTCCTTTTTGTTGCTTTGTCTTTCCCCAAAATCTGTATCTGATTTTTCTTCTATTGGTTTGATGGGTTTTGGGGCCAGCAATTTGTCACCGTGAACTGTGAACTCTTTAAGTTCTTTAAGGTCAATCTTTTTGGTAGCAATTTCATACAGGAGGTCTAGCGAGCTATTCAGTTTGTAAAATACTGCCAACTCTTCTAAATTGGTTTGGTTCATTACCGCGTTCATACCATCGAGCTTTCGCTGCAAAGTATACCTGCCTTCTTCTGCAATGGCTCTTTTTTCTTCTTTGAGGGTGTCTTTAATTTTTGATTTGGCCTTGCTGGTTACCACAAAATTGAGCCATTCGCTGTTGGGTTTTTGTTTGGCACTGGTGATAATTTCTATCTGATCGCCACTTCGTAATTTGTAACTGATGGGCACCAGTTTGTGGTTCACTTTGGCTCCAATACATTTGCTGCCGATGGCTGTGTGTACGCCAAATGCAAAGTCGAGTGCTGTAGCACCCACTGGCAACATTTTCACATCCCCTTTGGGGGTGTACACATAAATTTCTTCAGTTAAAAAAGATGTTTTGAAATCCTGCAAAAAGTCTAACGAATTGCTGTCGTTGCTGCTCAGTACTTCTCTTATTTGTTGAAACCATTTGTCGAAGCGACTTTCATCGTTGGTACCTTCTTTGTATTTCCAATGTGCAGCCAATCCTTTTTCTGCAATCTCATTCATTCTTTTTGTTCGGATCTGTACTTCGACCCATTTACCTTGCGGCCCCATCACAGTGGTGTGTAGCGCCTCATATCCATTGCTTTTAGGATTGCTGAGCCAGTCGCGAAGCCTTTCTGGTGAAGGGTTGTAAGCATCTGTGATAATGCTGTACACCTTCCAGCAGTCTTCTTTTTCTCTTTCGGGCGGAGCATTTACGATGATGCGAATCGCAAAAAGATCGTACACTTCTTCAAAAGAAACTCCTTTCTTTTTGATCTTTGTCCAAATGCTGTGAATACTTTTAGGTCTGCCATAAATTTCAAAATCAAAACCTGTTTTTTCTAGTTTGGTTTTGAGCGGCCTGATAAAATCATTGATGTATCGGGTGCGTTCTCTTTTGGTATCTTGTAACTTTTGGGCAATGTATCGGTAGGTATCCGGCTCCATGTATTTCATCGCCAGATCTTCCATTTCAGTTTTGATGTTGTACAATCCCATTCGGTGTGCCAATGGGGCATAAACGTACACCGTTTCGGAGGATATCTTTAGTTGCTTCTCCCTTTTCATGCTGTCCATCGTGCGCATGTTGTGCAACCTGTCGGCCAGTTTAATCAGTATCACCCTGGGATCGTCGGTGAGGGTGAGCAATATCTTTTTAAAATTTTCAGCTTGCTGTGAAGTATTTGCATCCATCACTGTAGAGATCTTGGTGAGACCATCTACAATTTTTACAATCTCTGGTCCAAACTCTCTTTGAACATCCTCCAACGTTACATCTGTGTCTTCTACGGTATCGTGTAAAAGTGCACAAATTGTACTTCGGATACCCAATCCAATTTCTTCCACGCAAATTTTGGCCACTGCCAAAGGATGAAGGATATATGGCTCCCCGCTTTTACGACGCATGGTTTTATGAGCCTCTGCCGCCATTTCGAAGGCAGTTCGCAACAATATCTTATCACCTGGTTTGAGTTTGCTTTTCAACACCCTCAACAAGGCGCGGTAATGTCGAAGAATCTCTTTTTTTTCCTCGTCTTCCGATAAATTATAGGCTGGTATGGTTTCTGTAACGTCCATGAGTATCACGAATTTAGTTTAAAAATTGACCCCATCAAAAAACGGATTGGGTTTCTGCCTTTCCTTTTTTTTATTTTTTGGTGATTTAACTTATTGATGGCACCCGATAATTTGAATAAAACCCTTACTTTTGCGTCCCGTTTGTATCAGTACAGCCAATCATTTGGTTGAAAAGAGACGGCGGCAATCAGTCAAAGGGCTTCAAAACCCTGAGATCAACAACGCGGATGTGGCGAAATTGGCAGACGCACTAGACTTAGGATCTAGCGCCGCGAGGCATGTAGGTTCGACCCCTATCATCCGCACAGATTGAGTTGATAAGTTGAGTCGTTGAAATGTTTGTAAGCAAGCATTACTCCAACCGACTTATCAACTTTTTAATTTATCAACTATCAACTTTTAAAATGGCTACAGTAGTAAGAGAGAACATCGGTTTATTAAACGATAAACTAAGCGTCAAGATCAGTAAAGAAGATTATTTTCCTGCATTTGAAAAGAAACTGAAAGAGTACAGCAAAACAGCCAACATTCCCGGGTTCAGAAAAGGAATGGTGCCTGCTGGGATGATCAAAAAAATGTATGGAGCTGGTATTTTTTCTGATGAGGTATTGAAAACCATTGAAAAAGAACTGTTCACCTGGCTTAATACCGAGAAGCCCGATATTTTTGCTCAACCCCTTCCACTCAACAATGACCTGAGCGCTCTGGATATGAACAATCCAGGAGAAGTTTCCTTCGATTTCGAAATAGGATTGAAGCCAGCTTTCGATATTCCTGCATTGTCAAAAGTACCAGTTACCAAACATGCGGTAACGGTAACTGATGATATGGTATCTGAAGAAATTAGCCGCATGCAGATCAAAGGGGGTAATATGACGGAGCCTGCTGTAATCGAGAATGAAGAAAATGTATTGAATGTTTTGTTTACCGAAACCGATAAAGATGGTAATGCTGTAGAGGGTGGTATCAGTAAAGAAAACTCTGTGATCCTGAAATATTTTGCACCTACTATACAAAAACAATTAAAAGATAAAATTGTAGGGGACACCATCGTGTTTCAATTGGGAAAAACGTTTGAGGCCGACAAATTAGAAATGATGTTGCAAGATCTCGGTTTTGAAAAAAACGATGCTGCCGCTGCTGATAAATACTTTAAACTCGAAATCGTGAAAATCGGTTTGGTAGAGAAAAGAGCGTTGGACGAGGATTTTTTTAACGAGATTCTCCCAGGAAAAGGAATCAAAACAGAAGAAGAATTAAGGGCTACTTTGAAAACAGAGATTGAGCAATATTGGGATGCACAAAGTGTCAACCAATTGCAAGACCAACTGTATCATTTTTTATTAGATGAAACCAAGATGGAGTTTCCTGAAACTTTCCTGAAGCGTTGGTTGCAAACCGGTGGCGATGAGCCTAAAACTGCTGAACAGGCAGAAACTGAATTTCCTGGTTTTAGTTCACAGTTAAAATGGACCCTCATCAGCGATCGTTTGATCACTGAAAACAAATTGGAAGTAACGGAAGCAGAATTGAAAGACCAAATGAGAGCAGAAGTGTCTCGCTACTTCGGACAGATGAATATGGGTGAAGATATGAGTTGGTTAGACAGCTACATTGATCGTATGATGAAAGATGAAAAGCAAGTAGATGCTACCTATCGCAGACTGATTACTGAAAAAGTGTTTGCTTATGCCACTTCACAAACCAATCCAACAATGAAGCAGGTAACCGCTGATGAATTGGTGGCGATGCAACACCATCACCAACACTAAACAACACAATTTTAGATACCCATAACCCCGGCTTTTTCCGGGGTTTCTTTTTATACAACATATTTCTTTCCGGTTTCTTTAAATATTAATAACATTAAATTACAAGCTATCGCTGTTTAAACATTGTATATTTGATTTTACAATCAAAAAAACTTTTTTCCGTATGCATGAGCAACAATCTGGTCGATTTTCAAAATACAGTTCGTTGCTGTCAGCAATAGCGATTATTGTTTGCTTTTTTTTACCGTGGGTAAAATGGATCAACGTTCCGGTATCTGCCAGAGATATGGCAACGGGTAATTTTTATACATTGTCGGAAACCAATTTTGCCATCACCAATCCATTTCCTGAAATGATTTTTGTGAATGGGATATTTTGGTTGATACCCGCATTGTGTATTGTGGTCATCCTCATAGTGTTTTTCAGAAAAACTTTTGCGGGAATATATGGCGCATTTGCTGGTGCCATGGTACTAGGATTGGGAGTGGTGTATGCATTGTTTACCAACGAGCTCCAACTGTTTGATACCAATATTCAATTAGGTAATGCATTACAGCCAGCATTTTATGTTGCAGTATTTTCAGCCATATGGCTGATTATAACCAGCTGGCAAAAAAAATGGTTGTGGAAAGTATTTTTTTTAATGGCGCCCCTGGGGTTGTCTTATTTGGCTTTTAACCAGATCAAAGAAAGTGAGGTATCAGAAAAAACAGCTGCTACCAGCACTTTAAAGGTAGCATATACGATAGATGCACTGAAGCTCATCAACGAATTTGTAACTGCAGACAGTGCATCCAATGCAACTTACAGAGAAAAAATAATGGTAGTAGAAGGTCAGGTATCGGAATTGAATGCAAGTGACGCAGGTGCTACTTTGAGTATGGCCGATAGCACGGGGTCGTATGTTATTTTTGATTTTGAAAAAGCAGATTCTAAAATTGTTCAAGCCATAAAAGCAGGCGATCGTGTGAGTGTAAAAGGGGTATGTAGTGGCAGTATTTACAGCGACATTTTAGAAACACAAACGATTTCATTTAAACAATCCATCATTTACTCAAAAAAATAAACACCTATTAAACATCAAACAATGAAAAAATCAACATTCCTATTTGCACTACTATTGGCTAGTGCAGGTTTATTTGCACAAACAAAAAAAACAACTTCAGCCACTATTTTATTTGATGCATCTACGCCCGCAGATCCTGTGGCGAAGGCAGAAAGTAAAACCGTGATTGCTGCACTGGATGTAAAAACGGGCAACGTTGCTTTTGAAGCTGCTGTAAAAAATTTCTCTTTTGAAAATAAAAAAGTGGAAGAGCATTTTAATGCCGAAAGATGGTTGAATTCTGAAAAATATCCAAAATTCAGTTTTAAAGGAAAGATCGACGATCTTAAAAAAGTAAACTTTAACAAAGATGGTACATATGCGGTTTCGGTAACTGGCGATTTAACCATTAAAGAAACTACAAAGGCTATTACTGCACCTGCTACCATTACGATCACGGCTGGTAGAATCAGCGCCACTTCAGATTTTTTAGTAAACCTACCCGATTTTTCGGTAATGGCGGATGGAAAAAAAGTGTCCAAAGAAGCCAAAGTGACGGTAACTGCTAATTTGAATTAATAGAATTATTACCTCCAGAATAAAAAGAAGCCGCCTTTTTTAATAGAGGCGGCTTCCTTCGTTTATTCAGTAGCAGTTGATAATGAACACTTATAGTTTAATCAGTTTAAGTGTTTCTAACTTTCCTCCGTCCCACACTTTTAGAAGATAAGTACCTGTGCTTAAATTTTTAAATTCATTCAGCTGTATTGTTTGAGTACCGGCTGGGGTAAACTGGCTTTTGTTCCAAAGTGTTTTTCCGCTCATATCACTCAGCGTAAAAGTGAGGTTAGCCGCAGTAGACCTGTTAATTTGGATATTTGCAAATTCATTCACCGGATTAGGAGAGATGGTAATAGTGTTGAGTTTGCTGTCTCTTCTCAATAAAAGAATAGAAGAATATTCCATTGATCCATTTTTATTTAGGATGTTAAGTCTGTAGAATTTTTTATCTGCAAAGTCATAATCGTTATAAAAATCCGAAACCCTTTGGGCATTGCTGTTAATGGATTTATTTTGTAATGATACGAACGAGCGGCCGTCATTGCTGTTTTCTAAGCTAATGGAGGCAACATCTGAACTTACTTCCAAGTCCCATTTCAGTTCATTGTAGTTGTTTTTTGCTGTGCCATTAAAACTGATGATTCTAACTGGTAGCGATGATCCGTTTAGCAAAAGGCTAAAGTTGGCTTTGGTAGCGTTTAAACCATCCACTACCATTAAGTAGGGGGTATTGATAGCCAAACCAGTAATGTCGGAAAGGTTTCCATTTGCAGTAAAAGTTCTGCATGCAACAGGAACAGGATAGGACTGGCCTGCCGGGCAGGATGCTACTTGATATAAAGCTATTTCCACACCTGCGGTTCCGCAGGCTGCAAGTTCTACCGGACTTGTAAAATACCCACTTACGCTCAGCGATAAGGTTCCGTTGGCTGCTGTGCGAATGGGGTAGAAAGCGGTATTGGTTACTCCTGTACCTGTTCCATCACATTTAAGCCGGGTAAACTGAGGGTCTGTGTTTAAGTTACTGGTGCTGTGTTCTAAATCAAAGTTAACCAACGTATTTGCTGAGGTGGCGCCTACAGGAAAAGTAGGACACTCGTCTTTGGGCTCGAGCGTGGTGCTCAACGGCACCATCTCGGCATTCGGTAAAATACAGGTACCCAATGTTAACCCTTTGGGCTGAATTGCATAGGTAGCTCCAATAGAGCAAGACCAATCGGGGTTTTTTCTGGCCGGACCTGCAACTACTGAGTAGTTCATTACTTTCGGAGGATTAGCGTTTAAATAACTACCCCCTGTGAATTGGAAATCGTCATTAATGTGTCCAAGATTTAAAGCATGCCCAAGTTCATGAAACAACACGGTCTCCATGTCAATAGCCGCGGCACCAGGATAACAGGGACCGTTTTCAAAGGTCACGTTTCCAGTACTTACGCCTGGATTTCTTATAACAATATCAAACTCTACCTTTCTAATTGCAACAGATCCTAATGGAAGACAGGTTGAATTTCTCGAGTAACAAACTCCCAATACTCCGCTTGCCAGCACTGGGACACCAGTATTTAAATTATCGAACATGATGGTATTGCCATCATCAGAGGCCCCAATTTGTTGAGTGGTAGTAGTACCGCCCTCAAAAAAATTCAGACCACTAATTTCTTTCCAGGTATTGAGTGCTCTTTGAAAAGTGGCTTTAACAGGTGAGGCATCAAGATCTTGTCCGTTACCACTGGTGCTGATAGAATACCGAACAGTATATCCTCCGGAACCGTTATCGTTCATCAGGTTAGATTGTCTGGTAATGGTAACACCGCTTGTAAATGTTGCAGACAAAATACTATATGAAATATTTAATCTGGAGGGAGATTGTATTTCATTAAAGTTTTCGTCTCTAATGCTGATAAAACCTGTACCTGCATTTGTTGGCACCCTTACTTGAATCTGGGTGTTCGTCCAAGAAACAATCAATGGGCTGGTGGCAGCTACTACAAAAGGAGCGCCACCCGTTCCGTTGTTGGCATCATCAAACAACACAGCCGCAGGACTTACCGGATTTCCAAAATCGGTACCAGTAATGGTTAGTAGGTTTTGAGCAACATTATCTGTGGCACCAGCTACTACTGTTGCTGGCGAAAATGAGGAGATACCGAGTATGTTGTTGGTCTGCGGTGGTGCCGAATTAGATGTGGCATTAAAATAAGGATCTACTATCTCATAGCTCCTGCCTGCTTTCTGAACCAGGGCAGGGTACAATTTGGTTTCTATATTTTCAAACCTAACAAAAGGTGCAGATGCGGTTTTGTGGTAAATATCGTACCTGAAAGCCCCCTGGGCACTGCTGTATATGTCCCACAAAACCTGACTGCTCACTGGATCTTTTAGTTGGATACTATTCGGATGGAGAAAAAATACGCCTACATCGCCTTCAGACAATTGGGCAAGTTCACTTACTTGAATTTCGTCTGCACCAACTGAACCGCCCTGGGTGAGTACTTCAACAATTGGAGCTGCAAAACTTCCTTTAAAAATTTTGTGTAGCTTGATTGTATTGGTTGTAAAAATCATGCTGCGGTTGGGATTCCAAAAAGATTTCTTTTCTAGTACAGTTCCTTCAACAATCAGGGTGGACGCTTGTACTTTTTCATCCAACGTTACTTCATAGAGTTGTGCTTTGCCTCCAAGGCTAAAAAGACAGCAACAAATCAACAAGGATAAAATTCTGGTATAGTTTTGGTTCATTTGGGGATATTTTGAATCCAAAGTTAATACTTGTTCAACGTATACGGGAAATAAAAAACCCTGCGTTATGCAGGGTTTGAATAATATTATAATTTGATCTCCTCGTCGCTGTCATCAAAAAAACGGAATTCAGTGAGGTAGTTGCTGCTGTTGGCTTTGATTTTTATTTTTTGTTTGTATTTCCAGCCCCATTTCATTCTTCTGCTAGGGAAACCAGACGTGAGGTAGGTGAATAAGATAGGATGCACTTCTATAGTGAGGCCTTTGTGTTTTTGCATAATGAGGTAACTCAGGTTTTTGGCAATCTCATCTTCCAAAATGAGGGTGCTACTTATTTTACCGGTGCCCTGACAGCTCGGACAAATTTCGCTGGTATTGATGTTCATCTCAGGCTTCATGCGCTGGCGCGTGATCTGCATCAATCCAAATTTCGTAATGGCTAACACCGCGTGTTTTGCTCTGTCTGCCTTCATAAAAAGATCCATGGCGTCTGCCAGTTTCTTTTTATTTTCTATCAGCTTCATGTCAATAAAATCTACCACGATGATGCCGCCCAGATCTCTTAACCTCAATTGTCGCGAAATTTCTTCAGCCGCTTCCAGGTTTGTTTCAAGGGCATTTTGCTCCTGGTTGTTGCTCACACTTTTGTAACCACTGTTCACATCAATTACGTGCAATGCTTCTGTGTGTTCTATAATTAAATAGGCCCCACTCGGCAAGTTCACCGTTTTGCCAAACGCCGCTTTCACTTGTTTGGTGATACCATATTGATCGAACAACGGTAATCCATTATTGTAAAGAGTTACAATATCAACTTTATCAGGGGCAATTCGCTGAATATAATTTTTGGTATCAGCAAAAATATTTTTGTCATTTACAACAATGCGGTTGAAGTCTGCAGTAAGCAAATCTCTCAGCATACTGGTGGCCTTGCCTTGCTCACTTAAAATTTTTGCAGGGGCCACTGCATTTTTTAGATTCACCTGAATGGTTTTCCAGGTAGCAATTAAACCGAGCAGGTCCTCGTGCAGCTCAGCCGTGTGCTTTCCCTCGGCTGCGGTACGTACAATTACCCCCAGGTTTTTTGGTTTGATGGCTTCAATAATTTTCTGGAGCCTCTTGCGTTCTTCGGATGAATGAATTTTTCTGGAAACTGCTACAATATCGTTGAAGGGTGTTACCACTACATAACGACCGGGGAGGGAGAGTTCGCAACTTAAACGCGGGCCTTTTGCTGCGATGGGTTCTTTCAGAATCTGAACCAATATGTTGGGTCTTCCGTTGAGAACTTCAGTAATCTTACCCGTTTTAATGATCTCTGGTTCAACCTTAAATTTCGAAAAGTCAAAGACTTCTTCTGCTTTATCGTTCACCGCTAAGTTGGTGAACTTGAGAATGGATCTTACATAGGGGCTCAGGTCGGTGTAATGTAAAAAAGCGTCCTTTTCAAAACCTACGTCTATAAACGCAGCGTTCAGTCCTGGAATAAGTTTTTTAACTTTTCCAAGGTACAGGTCTCCCACGGCAAAGTTGGCATCAGCTTTTTCGCTGTGCAACTCTACCAGTTTCTTATCCTCCAACAGGGCAATTTCTACTCCCTGCGGCAGTGAATTAATGATCAGTTCCTTCGTCAAAGTGTAAAAAGTTTTCTAAAATTCCGTTTATTACATGGAAGTATAACATAAACGGCATGGTATTACACACCCGTGGCTGTTATACACATGTATATAGAGATAAGAGCCCCGATAATTATCGGGGCCCCGAGCTATAAAAAGAAATTATTTCTTCTTATGACGATTCTTTCTTAAACGCTTTTTACGCTTGTGCGTAGCAATTTTATGACGTTTTCTTTTTTTACCACAAGGCATAATAATGATTTTTGTGTTTGATAAATAATTTTAAAATATAGTTCGTTAAACGAGTTTCTGTTTATTTCAGCATTTTGATTCGCTCATCTACTTCTTTTGAGTAAGATGGGCTGTTTGCCAATCTTTTGCTGATATTATACCATTTTACTGCATTGGGTTTATCTCCTTTTGCAGCGTAAGTATCGGCCATAAAAGCAATCGCTTCCAAATTATCTGGTTGGGCAGTTACCACTTTGGTAAAGCGCTCAATAGCTTTATCGTGCTGTCCGGAAACCAATCCACCTACCCCCAGCACGAACTGTGCTTTCAGGTTGTTGGAATCTTTTTTTACAACAGTGAGTAATTCCTGAATTCCTTTCATGGTTTGTTGTGCATCTCCGCCTCTTCCCTTTCCAAAAACATAACAACTACCCAATCCAACCCTCAATTCGTCATTATCCGGATTTAAGATCAATGCCTTTTCAAATAATTCGATGGCCTTTGTTGCTTCCCAATCAAGTTTAGCATCGTCGTGCTCTGCTCTCAGTGCGTCTAAAAATAATTGGGCTGCAAAGGTGAGGTTTTTTTCTGAATTTTCCAACACAGAAGATTGATAAAGGTAATAAGCGTAAGGTTCGAACACTTTCGCACTGTCCTTCCAGAAATTAGCAAGTGCATTATAGGCAGTTATTTGCTGGGTAGGTACATCTCCACGGGTAATGCCATTTTCCAGTTCAGTAACATATAACACCTGAGAAGGGGGTAGGGTGCTCTTAGAATTGTTAATAAATGATTGAATATCAAATAATTTTGGAGATCCTGCTGCTGCAGCAGGGCTGCCAGAAGGTTTCTTCGGTTCCGAAGTGCGGCCGAAAAAGAACAGGGCCAAAACCACTACGAGACCGGAAATGATAAGAATTAGGGGTTGCTTCTTCACGCTTTTCAATTAAATCCGCCCTGAACTGGAGCGGAGCGCAAAGTTACACTAACCATCGTTTTCTTCTTCTAATTTTGGGATATCTTTTATGTTTTCTGAGTTTTTGATCTCCTGCACAAACTCTTTGGCAGGCTTAAAGGCCGGAATAAAATGTTCTGGAATAGATACGGCTACATTTTTTTTGATGTTGCGGCCAATTTTCGCGGCCCTTTTTTTAATGATAAAACTCCCAAAACCTCTGATATAGAGATTTTCGCCATTCGACAGGGTAGATTTTATTTCTTTAAACATCGTTTCCAATGTCACCAAAACATCTACTTTTGGTATCCCGGTTTTGTCAGAGATCTTACTGATAAGGTCTGCTTTTCTCATACAAAAAGTGTTTAGAGCAGTAAATTAGTGTTTTTTTGCGAAAAAAACAAAATAAGAGGGTGATAATCAATAGGTTTGTACATAATATATTTGCATATTCATGATAAAGGGTTCCAAGGAGGGCTGGTTTACGCCGAAACTGTTAGAGTGGCACAAGTCTGAAAATCAGCGTAGCATGCCCTGGAAAGGCGAAAAGGATCCTTACAAAATTTGGCTAAGCGAAGTCATTCTCCAGCAAACACGTGTAGAGCAAGGCACTGCATACTATCTAAAATTTATCAGCCATTATCCCAATATACAATTACTGGCCGCCGCGCCAGACGATGAGGTATTTAAACTTTGGGAGGGATTAGGGTATTACAGCAGATGCAGGAATTTGCTAGCGGCTGCCCGCCAAATTGTAGGAGAGCACAGGGGTGTTTTCCCTAACGATTATCCAACCATTCTTTCACTCAAAGGCGTGGGGCCATACACCGCTGCTGCCATTGCTTCTTTTGCTTTCAACCTGCCCCACGCCGTGGTGGATGGAAATGTGAACAGGGTACTGTCGCGCTTCTTCGGCATTCGTACTGCCATTGATAGTACGAAGGGAAAGCAGGAATTTGCCGGTTTGGCCACGGCATTATTGCCTGATAAAAAATCAGCCATCTACAACCAAGCCATCATGGATTTTGGGGCCACTGTTTGCAAACCTCAACTGCCCATTTGCGATATTTGTTGTATGCAGCCTAACTGTGTAGCGTACCAAAAAAATCTTGTCAGGATATTGCCCTTTAAAGAAAAAAAACTGATCAAAAGGGAGCGGTGGTTCTATTATATCCTTGCCGAAAAAAAAGGCTGTTGCCTCATTCAGAAGCGCCAATCGAAAGATATTTGGCAACATTTACATGAGTTCGTATTGGTTGAAACACCAGCACCTGTTGAGCCCAACAGCATTTTGGAAACAGCTGATTTTAAAGAAATTTTTCCCGGAACGAACAAAATTGTATCAGTTTCTGGCAATTATCGCCAGCAATTAACCCACCAAACGATCCATGCCGTTTTTTTAAGGATAAAACCTTCCAGGGTTTTTGTCGGCAATCATTTTTTTTGGGTAGAGAAACCCGTCCTTGGAAAACTGGCATTTCCCAGATTGATCAATCACTTTCTGGAAAAAGAAAATGTGAGGAAAAAATGAGATAAAATCAAAATCGCCCACAAACGGTTTGATTCATAAAATTTGTATCTTTAAATTTGTTGAAACAGTTGAAAGTGGCAATGGTCAACATTCAAAATACAATGATATTATGAGAGGTGTAAACAGGGTCACGCTGATCGGCAATTTGGGAAAAGATCCAGACATTCAATTTTTGGAAGGAAACATTGCGGTAGCAAAGTTTTCGCTGGCAACAACGGAAACTTACAAAGACAGAAGCGGCAAGCTCATTTCTCAAACAGAATGGCATACGGTGGTGTTGTGGCGGGGATTGGCAGAACTGGCACAAAAATACCTGCATCGGGCAAGTTTGGTGTACATAGAAGGAAGACTGAAAACACGCAGTTGGGAAGATAAAGAAGGCAACAAAAAGTTTGCCACAGAGGTGGTAGGCGATAACTTAATTATGCTGGATAAACGCAACGAAAGTGGACAACCATTGCCAGGTTTGGAAAACATCGAAAACCTCGGGCCTTCAGATGCTGATCTTCCTTCAACCCCAGATGAGAATGGGGAAGAAAGATTACCTTTTTAGAATCTAACCTATTAAATAAAACGAAGGCTGTTTCGGGCAGCATTCATTTGTTCACATAAAACAATCATTTTGGACTACCATTCGGTACTGCAATCCTTTTATTTCTCACAACTTCAACTGTTGTATGTGCTTACTCCTGCGGCAACGGCGATACTTCTCTTTTTGGCAGTCATTTTTTATATTTTATCATTTTTAATTGCAGGAAGTGAAGTGGCATTTTTTTCATTGAATGTTAAAGACATTAATATACTTAAAACCAGGCAACAACCTTCTTTCCGAAGAATTGTAACGCTGCTCGAACAGCCCAAAACCTTGCAGGCAACGATGCTGGTGTCGAACGTATTTGTAAACCTGGGCGCCATATTGGTTACCAATTTTTTACTCAATCAGTGGATGGGTCCTATGGAACTGTCCGTAGGGTTTTTATTGCTGATCAAAATAGGGATCATCTCCACGTTGTTAGTACTTTTTTCTGAAGTGTTACCAAAAGTATGGGCGACCCACCACAAGGTATGGTTTGCAGCTTCTTCCTCGCTGGTGATCGAAATCTTTAACAGCATTTTTTATGGTATCAGCAAGCGTATCATACGCCTGAATGAAAGAGTAGGCAAAACGATGAATGCAGATCAATCTTCGTATGCAGACAACAGTGACCTCGATTATGCCATTGATCTTTTACCAGATCATGAAGCATCGGTTGAAGAAAAACAAATTCTTAAAGGCATCCGAAAATTTGGCGATACAGAAGTGAAACAGATTATGCGCACCAGAATGGACGTGAGCGGTATTGAATTTAACAGCAGTTTTCACCATGTGCTTAAAAGAGTGCAGGAATTGCACTATTCCCGCTTACCTGTTTACAAATCCAGCTTAGATGAAATAGCCGGGATGCTGCAAACCAAAGACCTGCTCGTACATTTGAAAGAAGCTTCTGATTACGATTGGCATGGCCTCATCAGGGCGCCTTATTTTGTACACGAACAAAAGCTTATAGAAGATCTGATGCAAGAGTTCAGGGCTAAGCGCATTCACTTTGCCATTGTGGTGGATGAATTTGGCGGCACGTCAGGCATAGTTACACTAGAAGATATCATGGAAGAAATTATTGGCGATATCAACGATGAATTTGATGATGAAGAAAGCATCAACAAGAAATTGGATGACTACAATTATATATTCGAAGGCAAATTCATGATCAATGATGCTTGCAAGGCGATGAAGTTGCCTGCAGATACTTTCGACCAGGTAAGAGGTGACAGCGATTCCGTAGCCGGGCTGGTGTTGGAAATAGCCGGAGAATTTCCACAAGTGAATTCAACCATCACAAGCGGAGATTTTACTTTTGTACCCCTGGGGATCAATAAAAACAGAATTGATAAAATAAAAATTACCATCCATCCTTCATTGCCCGTCAATTAGGGTTGGCTTGGTCCAAACCAATATCATGATCAATCGGATAACCGCAACTGTAGTGATTCTTTTTCTTTTGTACAGTTGCAACAGCAACTATAGTTCAAAAAAGAAAGGGTACTTTAACATCACATTTCCGGAAAGAAAATACCTGCTTTTTGATGAGCCAGGAGTTCCTTATCGTTTTGAATATCCGGCTTATGCCAGCATTGTAAAAGACAGTACCTATTTTGACAGCACCCCGGAAAATCCTTTTTGGCGCAACGTCGATTTTCCCCAATTCAACGCCCGTATATTTTTAAGCTACAAAATAGTGGGCGGAAGGGCTACTTACAAAGTAAAATTGCCGAATGGATCGTATGCAGATTCTTCCGGAATCAATTACTTTGATCGAATGGTGAATGACGCATTTAACCTCACCAATAAAAATGAAGCGGTTGCTACTTCCATAAAAGACAGTTTATTTGTAACACCTAATAATATCACCGGCGTTTTTTTTAAAGTAGGTGGAAATGCCGCCACTGCTAAACAATTTTTCATGAGCGACACCGTCAGGCATTTTATCAGAGGTGCATTGTATTTTGATACTACACCCAATGCAGACTCCCTAAAACCGGTACAGGATTTTTTGCAAACTGATATCAATCACCTGATCAATACTTTCCGCTGGAAAAATAATTAACCATCTTCATCAAAACATTCAGCAGCTGCAGCTGTTAAGTAGTATTTTTGCATTATGATAGCAATCGATCATGTATTGGTAAGCGACCAGGTAATCACAGATGCATTTGTGTGCGACCTCACACAATGCAAAGGAGCTTGCTGTGTAGATGGGGATGCAGGAGCTCCACTCGATAGAAAAGAGTTGCAAAAAATTGACGAAGTATTCGACGCAGTTTTGCCGTACTTATCCGAAGAAAGTGTTCGGGAAATTAACCAGCAAGGCAGATATGTGTATGAAAAAGAATATGGCTGGGTTACTCCGACCATCAACAGTGCAATATGTGTGTATGCAATAAAGGATGAAAAAGGAATTGTGAAATGCGGTATTGAGCAAGCTTACCTCGATGGTAAAGTGTCGTGGAAAAAACCCATCAGTTGCCACTTGTTTCCTGTCGTCGTTAAAAAAAGTAGTGATGGTATCACAGAATTTGCCAACTACCAACCAAGAGAAGATAACTGTAAAGCTGCTTGCGCACTGGGTAAAAAATTAAAAGTGCCCGTGTACCAATTTTTAAAAGAACCATTGATACGGAAATTTGGTAAAAATTTTTACGAAGCACTGGATGCTACGGCTCAACACCTAAAAGAAGAAAATAAACCTACACCTGACCCTCTCTAAACCATGTTTAGATTCGTTAGGATAAACGATAAAATTATGATGAATAAGAACAAAGGGTTGCTAACTATATTTTTTGCTTTGATAATAGTAGGAATCAATTCATGCTCTGTAAACAAAGCTGATATCGACAACAGTCTGAAAAAATATTTTGAAGCTAAAAACGTAGAAGGTTGTTTCACCATGCTCAACAACAGCGACGGAACCATCACCGTTTACAATCTTGACATGGATACCACCAGAGTATTACCGGCTTCTACTTTTAAGATCGTAAATGCGTTGGTTAGTTTACAAACCGGGATTGCAACGGATGAAAACATGGTGATCAGGTGGGATGGTATTTCAAGGGCAAACAAAGACTGGAACAAAGACTTGTCACTTACAGAAGCTTTTAAAGTGAGTGCTGTTCCACATTTCCAATCGCTGGCACGGAGTATTGGGATGGATACCATGAAAAACTGGATTGATAGCATGTCGTACGGAAATAGAAATATCACTGGTCCGGTTGATTCTTTTTGGCTGAACAACACCCTTAAAATTTCTCCAGACGAACAACTGGGGCTCATGAAACAACTGTACTTTGATCAGCTTCCATTTAGGGCTTCCGTTCAGGAAGCGGTAAGAAAAATGATGCTGCAGGAAGACAATACGTTGTACAAGCTCAGTTATAAAACCGGTTGGGGTTTTGATGAAAAAAATAACAACATTGGTTGGGTAGCTGGGTGGATTGAAGAAAATCGGCACGTTTATTTCTTTGTTACTATGGTAAAATCACCGGATCCGGCACTGGACATGATCAACATAAGAATGAACATCACCAAAGACATCCTTAAACACTTTGGATTTTTTGAGGGCAAAAGGTAAGTCTTATTGTTTTTTTAACATGCTCCTGAGGCAATAAATTGTATTTTACGCAATCAACCTATGCCACAATTTCAGTATATCTTATTACTTTCTTTACTGGGGATCCTACCCCTGATGGCCCTGCTTTTTTGGAGATCGATCAAAAAAAAGAAACAACAAATTCAACTCATAGGCGATCCAGATCTGGTGAACCAACTGTTGGGAAACTACCGCCCAACATCATTCCTTCAAAAATTTTTATTGATATGTGCAGCTATGGCCATGCTCATTTTGGCAATGGCTAATTTGCGTTCGGCAACAGGTTCTGAAAAAGTAAGTAGAAATGGGATTGATGTAATGATTGCCATCGACGTTAGCAAAAGTATGCTGGCAGAAGATGTACAACCCACGCGGCTCGACCGGGCAAAGCAAGTGCTGGGCAGATTAATTGATAAACTTAGCAATGATCGGGTGGGCATCGTGATCTTCGCAGGGAAATCTTATCTGCAAATGCCTTTAACGGCAGACCACGCGGCTGCTAAAATGTATTTGTCTGCAGCCAGCACCGAAGCCGTTCCTACGCAGGGCACCGTGATCGGGGACGCTTTAAAAATGTGTTATGCTTCGTTCAACAACAAAGAAAAAAAATACAAAGCGGTCGTGTTAATTAGCGATGGAGAAGATCATGATGAAAACGCCGTTGAGGTAGCGGAACAAATGGCTTCAGATGGTGTGGTGATCAATACCATTGGCATGGGCTCACCGGGTGGCGCGCCCATTCCAGACAAGGCTACTGGTCAAATGAAAACAGATGCAGAGGGCAATACGGTTATTTCGCGGCTCAACGAAGCAGCGTTAAGTGATATTGCCAAAAAAGGGAATGGCAGTTACCAATTGTTTACGAACACGGAATCTGTAGTCTCCAAAATAGCTGGAGAACTCGCTACTATGGACCAACGAAATGTAACCGATGATTCACTGGTGCATTACAAAAGTTTTTTCCAATGGTTTCTTCTGGGAACATTACTCGTACTTTTAATAGAACAATTTGTTTCAGAAATGAAAAAAGAACCAAATAAAAATAGCAAACTTGCAGTAGCAGTTACACCATTTTTACTGTTACTTTCTTTTTCTTCGGTGGCCCAAAGCGAAAAAGCGGCCATCAAAGCGGGCAACGATGCCTATAAAAAAAGCAATTTTCCGGCTGCAGAGCATTCGTATAACAATGCTTTGAAAAAAAATCCTGTTAATCCTGCTGCGCAATTTAACCTGGGCAATGCTCTGTATAAAAGTGATAAAAAAGAAGAAGCCATTGCGGCTTACGAGAAATCGATCAGTCAGCTAAAGAAGCCTCAGGAAAAAAGCAACGCATGGTATAACAAAGGGGTGGTGCAACAAAACGATAAAAAATTACCTGAATGCATTACGTCTTATAAAGAATCATTGAAGCTCGATCCTACCAACGAAGATGCACGTCAGAACTTGCAAAAAGCATTGCAACAGCAGAAAAAAGAAGAAGAGAAAAAAAAAGACCAAGAAAAAAATAAAAAAGATAACAACGATCAAAACAAACAGCAACAACAGCCTAAACCGCAACAATCAAAAATTACTAAAAAAGAGGCAGAAGAAAAATTGAAAGCCTTGTTAGAGAAGGAAAAAAACCTGCAAGACAAACTTCGCAAAGTAAATATTCAAGCGCCCAACAAACCAGAAAAAGATTGGTAAGCCACCATGTAACGGAAACAAATCAGTTCAAATATTGTTAAATAAGTAAGTCCAAATGCAGGCTGCTCATCAAGTGCCTGCATTTCTTTGTTTTGTACCTTCGTGCAAAGACCATCATCAATTATTATATCATGCAAATTTATTGTGAATCGCTTTTTACCTATAAAAGATTAAAAACCCGCGAAATAAAAATAGGGAAACTGCTGCTGGGAGGAAACCATCCTATCAGGGTTCAAACCATGACCACCACAGATACGATGGATACCGAGGCAACGGTTGCTCAAACCATCCGCTGTATAGATGCGGGAGCAGAGCTGGTGCGTATTACGGCGCCCTCTAAAAATGAAGCAGAAAATTTACGGGTGATCAAAAACGAGCTTGAGAAAAGAGGGTACGATACACCCCTGGTAGCAGATATCCATTTTACTCCCAATGCTGCAGAGATTGCAGCCCGGATCGTAGAAAAGGTTCGGGTGAACCCGGGTAACTACGTTGATAAAAAGAAATTTGAACAGATCGAATATACCGACGCAGAGTACGCGGAAGAAATTGAACGCATCACAGAAAGGTTTACACCCCTTGTTCTGATTTGTAAAGAACAAGGCACTGCCATGCGCATTGGTACCAACCATGGTAGCCTCAGCGATCGGATCATGAGCAGATACGGCGATACCGCCAATGGCATGGTAGAAAGTGCCATGGAGTTTTTACGCATTGCCCGGATGGAAGATTTTCACAACATTATCTTAAGTATGAAGAGCAGCAACCCCCTGGTGATGGTACAAGCATACCGGTTGTTGGTAAAACACATGCTGGAAGAATTTGGTGAATGTTACCCTTTGCACCTGGGCGTAACAGAAGCAGGCGATGGTGAAGATGGAAGGATCAAATCTGCCATCGGAATCGGCGCTTTGTTGCTCGACGGAATTGGAGATACCATCAGGGTTAGTTTAACAGAGGACCCAGAGTTTGAAATTCCGGTTTGCAAAGATTTAGTGAAAGAAATCCCAACCGAAACGGAACCCGAAGCAGTAGAAGCAAACGTAAAACTTCCTTACAATCCCTTTGAATACCAACGCAGAACTACCAACTCAGTATTGAATATCGGAGCCAGGCAGGTGCCGATTGTAATGGCAGATTTTATGCAACACGGCGATATTGCTCACCAACATTTAAACACGATCGGTTATACCTACAATGCTGTTACTGATAAATGGAATATCGGAGATGCAGCAGCAGATTTTATTTATACAGGAAGTAAAACCATTGATTTTAATTTGCCCGGTACACTCAAAGTAATTTGTGATGCTGCCACCTGGAAAAAACAATCCCCGGATGCTTCCTGCTATCCCTTATTTCAGGGAGAGGAATACATAAAGGCTTCTCTAAAATCTCCCGTACTCAATTTTGTGGCTGTGGATGCTACTCAAAATAACCAGCATTTATTTGAAAGCATTCAAGGAGATGGCAGTGTAGTGTTGTGTATATACGCAACAGTGGCCACTGGCATGCAGGTGTTGAGGAATACCATCGCTGGTTTAACAACGGCCAATATAAATTGTCCGGTAGTAATTGCGGTAGAGAGTACACACAAAAGTGTGGATGAACAATTGATTCATTTCAGCAGTAATGCGGGTGCATTATTTTTAGACGGCATGGGAGATGGGATCTGGTTGATGAACGATCCTGCGGTGGTGCAACAACAGCAGGTAAGCGGAAGAACTTACCTTGAGGTAAACAACAATTACCAGTTCCTAAACAACACTTCTTTTTCTATATTACAAGCGGTGAGAACCCGGATTTCTAAAACAGAATATATTAGTTGTCCGAGCTGCGGCAGAACCTTGTTCGATTTGCAGGAAACCACGGCCAGGATTAGAAATGTAACCCATCATCTCAAGGGTTTAAAAATTGCCATCATGGGATGTATTGTAAATGGGCCGGGCGAAATGGCCGATGCGGATTTTGGTTACGTAGGCAGCGGTCAGGGGAAAATAACTTTATACAAAGGAAAAGAAGTAGTGAAGAAAAACATCAACAGCGAAATTGCAGTAGACGAACTTATTAATCTGCTTAAAGAAAACAATGCATGGATAGAACCTGCCTGATCTTTTTTTTAGCAGCCTTAAAAAAATAATTAAAAATGAAGACAGACTTTCTCGTTATAGGGTCCGGTATTGCAGGGCTAACCTTTGCATTAAAAGTAGCGTATCAATGCCCTGATAAAAAAGTAACCATTCTCACCAAAACCCAGAGCGACGAAACCAATACCAAGTACGCACAGGGTGGCATCGCAGGAGTGATGGATTTTGACCAGGATAGTTTTACCAAACACATCGAAGACACGTTGATTGCCGGGGATGGTTTGTGCGATGAGGCCATTGTAGAAATTGTGGTGAAAGAAGGAGTTGATAGAATCAACGAACTCATTGAATGGGGGGCACGATTCGATAAAGAGCCTGATGGCGATTATAAATTAGGCAAAGAAGGCGGCCACAGCGAAAGCAGGATATTGCACCACAAAGATGTTACGGGTAAAGAAATGGAAAGAGCGTTGCTCGAAGCTATCAAAAAATGCAGCAACATTCAGTTGATCAGCCATTGTTTTGTGATTGACCTCATCACCCAACACCACCTCGGTTTTTTGGTGACCAAAAGCACGCCTGGTATCGAATGTTACGGCGTGTATATGTTGAATTTATCTACCAACAAGATCGAAAAAATTGAAGCTGGTATTACGATGCTGGCCGCTGGAGGCAATGGCCAGGTTTATAGAAGCACCACCAATCCGGCGATTGCAACGGGCGACGGCGTGGCGATGCTGTACAGGGCCAAAGGAAGGATCGAAAACATGGAGTTTATACAATTTCACCCAACAGCTTTGTATGAGCCAGGGGTGAGAGGTCATTCTTTTCTGATCACCGAAGCAGTACGCGGTGATGGTGCTATTCTTCGCAATGCAAAGGAAGAGGCATTTATGGAGAAATACGATAGCAGGAAAGACCTGGCTCCCAGAGATATTGTTGCCCGGGCTATTGACAATGAAATGAAAATTAACGGTACTGAGTTTGTGTACCTTGATTGCAGACAAATGGATCAGCAAAATTTTATAGAACATTTTCCGAATATTCATGCGAAGTGTTTAAGCATTGGGATCGATGTTTCAAAAGATATGATTCCGGTTTCGCCGGCAGCGCATTACAGTTGTGGTGGTATCAAAACAGACGAATGGGGCAGAACCTCTATTCACCATTTATATGCAGCGGGCGAATGCGCCAGTACGGGCTTACATGGTGCCAACAGGTTGGCCAGTAATTCGCTGTTAGAGGCAATGGTATTTGCACATAGGGCATATCTGCATAGTACAGGCAATGACCTTAAAAAAACCAATCAGGTGGTTTTTCACGAGCTTCCCGGTTGGAATGCTGCCGGCACCACCGCGCCAAAAGAAATGATTCTGATTACTCAGAGTTTAAAAGAACTTAAGTTGCTGATGAGTGATTATGTGGGCATCGTTCGCAACAACGAACGTTTGAAAAGAGCCAACAGAAGATTGGATTTACTGCATGAAGAGACGGAACAATTGTATGAACGAACTGAACTATCACCTCAGTTGTGCGAACTCAGGAACATGATCACCGTAGCCTATTTGATAGTGAAAAGTGCAGAGTTGCGGCACGAAAGCAGGGGCTTGCATTACAACACAGACTTCCTAAACAAAAGCAATATTTTGCAAAATACCATTCTGTAATACAAATGCCAGTGCATTTTATCAGATAAAAATTGGTTGATGTAACTTTGCGTTTCAATTGGAGCTATGTTTTATATTGTTTACGGGTTTTTGTACGTCGTTTCTTTACTGCCATTTTTTATTCTTTACCGCATCAGCGATCTATTTTATGTGTTGGCATACTACGTGATGGGTTATCGCAAAGAAGTAGTGTTCAACAACCTGCGGATTGCCTTTCCCGAAAAATCGGAAAAAGAAAGGATATTAATTGCCAAAAAATTTTACAAGAATTTGATGGATACCTTTATTGAATCCGTAAAATTACTCAGCATTTCAGACGACGCATTTAAGAAGCGGGCCATCATGGATCTTACGGAGGTACACGCTTTGATTGCGAAAGGGAAAAGCATACAACT
>Ga0105046_10001190_pt1 | contig 39568 bp, 29 predicted proteins | sample MAT03_FD_78385 | JGI IMG/M metagenome (GOLD analysis project Ga0105046, IMG submission 78385) | Freshwater microbial communities from Lake Fryxell liftoff mats and glacier meltwater in Antarctica - MAT-03 (megahit assembly) | ecosystem: Environmental > Aquatic > Freshwater > Ice > Liftoff... | reverse complement strand
CTGCTGAGGCGTGGACGTGCCACCCTGCTGGGGCGGATTTGCGGCATTGGCCAATTCACTGCTCCGTTCTTGGCTCTGTTCGGGGTCTGGTGACTTATCCATCCCTGAACGATGCACATAACTTATGGCGCGAAAAGGACAAGACCCCGTCAGGATCATGGCGCAAAAGTCGGGTTTTCCCGACCCATTTGCGCTATGAGCGCCACAGCGGTGCCGCGCCATGTATTTCAAAGCGGCGGCGATGATCGTGGTCCTGATCCTGTTTGGCTGGCCGTTCGGGACGCGGGCGCGCGGCCGGGCCGATCAGGCAATCGCACGACGTGTGGCGCTGCAGCCGCGCGCGGCATGGCTTGAGGATGGCCGCGAAGTCCCCACACTGGGCTTCCTCGGGCGGGCGAGGTCCGTGGGGTTTTCGATTGGGCAATGCCCTATGCTCTTGCCGCTCTGTCAAAACAAGGCGCGGGCCGACGCTGATGTAGAAGATCTGCCCGAGCGGCATATCGCGAAGATCAGAGAAGGAATGCGTCTCTGAAGGCAATGGAAGCGACTCTGACCGCACCGGTCTAGGCTTGCAGCGGAGACGCGCGACCGGATAGCCCGATCCTGTCTGGTCTGGCTGCCCTTGCGTAAGCCTCGGCCGGGCGTCGTCTGGCCGCGGAAATTCCTCGCCCATACCCCGCGAAGGCCGCGCCGCTGCCCTACGACCGCCCCGATCTGTCTGCAATCTGCAGGCGATATGGTCGACCTCGTGACGCGGACAGGGCAGATGCGGCTGCAAGACCCGTACAAGAAGCGAGAAAAGTCACGTCCGGATCATCGGGCAACGAAAGACGAACCGGGTTGCGACATGCTCTGCGCAGGCAAAAAAAAGGCAGGGGCCGAAGGCCATATCCAAACCGGTTTGGAGCAGACCACCACCTTGTGGGCAAGAGAACTTCGGGCATGCAAATCCTCATGTTCGCACAAAAAAAGAAAGCGGTTTGAATGCATCAGTCCCTGCAAAACACATTTGATACGGCATGCCAGCGCTTGACCGCTGGTCCGAACCGCATAGGTTACCCCTCAACAGAATATGAGACAACGGAATCGAGTGTGACAGATCAAAGCCTTACCCCCAACGTACTGCGCGCTGACATCCTTCGGCATCTGACCTACACTCTGGGCAAGGACGCCCCGAACGCAAGCGACACCGACTGGCGCATGGCGTTGTCTTTCGCGGTGCGGGACCGAATCGTGGAGCCGTGGTTCGCCTCGACCCGCCGCACGTGGGCAGAGGATCGCAAGCGCGTCTATTACCTGTCAATGGAATTTCTGATCGGGCGGGTGCTTGAGGATGCGATGGTCAATCTCGGCCTTTATGAGATCGCCGACAAGACGCTGGCCGAACTGGGCAAAGACCTCCGCGTGCTGATCGAGGACGAGCCGGATGCCGCATTGGGCAACGGTGGTCTGGGGCGCCTGGCGGCCTGCTTTATCGAAAGCATGGCGACGGTGGGTTGCCCGGCCTATGGCTACGGTATCCGTTACGAGCATGGATTGTTCCGGCAGCGCTTTGAGGGCGGGCGGCAGATGGAATCGGCCGAAGATTGGCTGTCACAGCGTCACCCGTGGGAGTTTGACCGCCCCGAAAGCGAATACCGCATCGGGTTCAAGGGCGAGGTGCGTACCGAAGGCGGCCGCGAAATCTGGACGCCACTTGAAACCGTGCTCGCCTCGGCCCATGACACGCCGGTTGTGGGCTGGCAGGGCAAATGGGCCAATACGCTGCGGCTCTGGGGTGCTACCTCTACAACGGCCTTCGACCTTGAGCGCTTCAACCGAGGTGATTTCACTGCGGCGGCAGAACCTGAGGCACTGGCCCGCACGTTGAGCCGCGTTCTTTACCCTGATGACACGACCTATCAGGGCAAGGAGTTGCGGCTGAAGCAGGAATACTTCCTGGTTTCGTCATCGCTGCAAGACATCATCCGCCGGTATGAGACGAAGCACAGCGACCTGCGCGGACTGCCCAAGCATGTGGCGATCCAGATGAACGACACACATCCCGCATTGGCCGGGCCGGAACTAGTGCGCATCCTGATGGATGAGCGCGGCCTGACTTTTGACGACTCGCTCGAGACGGCGCGCGGATGCCTTGGCTACACCAACCACACCCTTTTGCCCGAGGCGCTGGAGCGGTGGGCCACTTATACTTTCGGTAGCGTGTTGCCGCGCCACATGCAGATCATCGAGCGGATCGACAGCTGGCACCGCCGCACCTATCCGTCGCGGCCGCATTACGTGGGCATCGTAAAGCACCACGAAGTGCGGATGGGAGAGCTGGCCTTCGTGATGTCGCACAAGGTGAATGGCGTCTCGGCGCTCCACTCGGACCTTGTGAAGACCAACCTCTTTCCCGATCTGAACCGCCTGCACCCCGGACGGATCGTGAATCAGACCAATGGCGTGACCCCGCGTCGCTGGCTGAAGATGGCCAACCGCCCGCTGTCCAAATTGATCACAGATACCATCGGTACCGGCTGGGAAGATGACCTCGACCGTTTGCAGGGGTTGGAAAAGCACGTTGCCAACAAGGCGTTCCTTGCCGATTTCGATGCGGCCAAACGGCAGAACAAGGTCGCCATTCTCGGCTGGATCAAGGAGCATTGCGGGGTCACCGTCTCGCCCGATATGCTTTTTGACGTACAGATCAAGCGCATCCACGAATACAAGCGCCAGCTGCTGAACATCCTGCAGGCCATCGCCCATTGGGATGCCATCCGCCGCAACCCCAATGGCAACTGGGTTCCGCGGCTGCGCATCTTTGGCGGCAAGGCGGCCCCGGGCTATGCGGTTGCCAAGGAGATCATTCGTCTTATCAATGACGTGGCAGAGGTTGTGAACAGCGACCCTGTCACGTCCGAACACCTCAAGATCATTTATCCGTCGAACTACAACGTCTCTATGGCCGAGCATCTGGTGCCGGCAGCGGATCTGTCCGAACAGATATCCACCGCCGGAAAGGAAGCTTCGGGCACGGGCAACATGAAGTTCATGATGAACGGCGCACCCACCATCGGCACGCTGGACGGCGCGAACGTGGAAATCCTGCAAGAGGTCGGGGACGAGAACTTCTTCCTCTTTGGTCTGACGGCCGAGCAGGTGATGAAACGCCGCGAGGACCCGGACCATTCGCGCCGTGCGATCGAGGCGAGCAAGTCCCTGCGCGACGTTCTGCAGATGATCGCGGAAGGCCGCTTCAGCCCGGGCGAGCCCGAGCGTTACCACGGTCTGGTAAACCGCGTCTGGCATCATGACTATTTCCTCGTGGCCGCAGATTTCGATGCCTATGATGAGGCGCAGAAGGCGGTCGATGTGGCTTATGCGGATCGCGACCGCTGGCTCCGGATGGCGGCGATGAACACGGCGCGGTCGGGATTTTTCTCTTCCGACCGCACGATCCGCAGCTACATGGCGGACATCTGGGATGTGGCCCCCGCTTTGTAACGGGCGGGGCGGGAAGGGGGCAGAATGACCGATGCGCTGATCGACCGCGGCGCGGCCGAGGCGATTGCCGGTGGCCGTCACGGCGACCCCTTCTCGGTGCTGGGCCTGCACAAGCGGGGCGGCACGTGGGTTGTCACGGCCTTTGTCCCGGGGGCGGAGCGGCTATGGGTATTGACAGGCAAGGCGGGCAACGCGAGCGAGGCAACGCAGGTCGAGGGTTTGCCGGGTCTCTTTGTCTGCCCGATCAAGCGCAAGGCCGACTATCGCTTGCGGGCTGAAGGCCACGGCAGCGTCTGGGATTTCGACGACCCTTTCCGGTTTGCACCCGTGCTGGGCGAGCTGGACGAATACCTTCTGGGCGAGGGCACGCACCGTCGCCTGTGGACGGTGCTTGGCGGACACGTGATCACGCATGAAGGGGTGGCCGGCGTGCATTTTGCCGTCTGGGCACCCAATGCTGAACGTGTGTCGGTGGTAGGCGATTTCAACATCTGGGATGGCCGCCGCCACCCTATGCGACGGCGTGGTGCAACGGGCGTTTGGGAGACGTTCGTGCCTGGCCTCGGCGAGGGGGCGACCTACAAATACGAAATTCTCGGCGCAGGTGGCCAGATGCTGCCACTGAAGTCCGATCCGGTGGGGTTCGGATCTGAACACCCGCCTGCAAACGCCTCTGTTGTCAGGACAATCTCGGGTGACTGGTCGGATGCGGGCTGGATGGCCAGCCGCGGTGGTGCCCAGAACATCGAGGCGCCGATTTCGGTCTACGAAGTGCATCTGGGGTCGTGGCGCCGCGCGCCGGGCGACCGGATGCTGAGCTATCTGGAACTGGCAGGCCAGCTGGTGGATTATGCCGCCGATATGGGTTTTACCCATATCGAGTTGATGCCCATCAGCGAGTATCCCTTTGATGGCAGCTGGGGCTATCAGCCCGTGGGCCTCTTTGCCCCCACCATCCGCCACGGCACCCCGTCGGAATTGCGCGCCTTCATCAATGCGGCCCACGCGCGCGGCATCGGCGTGTTGCTCGACTGGGTGCCGGGGCATTTCCCGAGCGATGCCCATGGCCTTGGCCACTTTGACGGCACGGCACTTTACGAGCACAAAGACCCGCGTGAGGGGTTTCATCAGGACTGGAACACCCTGATCTTCAACTACGGCCGGGTGGAGGTGCAGAACTACCTCGTGTCCAACGCCTTGTACTGGCTGGAGGAATACCACCTTGACGGCCTGCGGGTGGATGCTGTGGCCTCGATGCTCTACCGCGACTATTCGCGGTCGGCGGGGCAGTGGATTCCCAACAAGGACGGCGGCCGGGAAAACTACGAGGCGATCGAAGTCCTGAAGAAGATGAACATCGTGGCTTACGGCGAAAGCCCGGGCGTCATGACGGTGGCCGAGGAAAGCACGGCTTTCCCGGGCGTGTCGCGTCCGGTGAACCACGGCGGCCTTGGCTTCGGGTTCAAGTGGAACATGGGCTGGATGAATGACACGCTGTCTTACATGCACAAGGACCCGGTCTACCGCCGCCACCACCACCATCTGATGACCTTCGGGCTGCACTACGCCTGGTCGGAAAATTACATCCTGCCGATCAGCCATGACGAGGTCGTGCATGGCAAAGGCTCGATGCTGGAAAAGATGCCCGGGGATGGGGCGCAGAAGTTTGCCAACCTGCGGGCTTATTACGGCTTCATGTGGGGACATCCGGGCAAGAAGCTTTTGTTCATGGGACAGGAGTTCGCGCAAGGCGCGGAATGGAACCACAAACAGAGCCTCGACTGGCATCAGCTGCAGATCCCGGAACACGCCGGGATGCAGCGGCTGGTGCGCGATCTGAACCGCATCTACCGCAGCCATCCGGCGCTGCACGTGAACGACACCCGGCCCGAGGGGTTTCAATGGCTGGAGTCGAATGACGCCGATGCCTCGGTCTACGTCTGGCTGCGCAAGGGTGCGGCGGGGGATCCGATGATGATCATTGCCGTGAACATGACCCCGGTGGAGCGCAGCTACCGCATCGGTCTGCCAGCGGGCGGGCAGTGGTCCGAGGTTCTGAACACTGATTCCGCCCTTTATGGCGGCGGCAATCGCGGCAATCTGGGCGGCGTTGCCGCAGTTCCCGTGCCGCATCATGGTTGTGCGCAATCTGCCCTTGTCACACTGCCGCCTCTGTCGGCACTGTATCTGGGACAGGTCACGTAACGCATCCTGCTAAACGGCCGGTCAAGGCCCGCAGCGGTGCGATGGCATGCGGGAAGTCGCAGCAGGGAGCGGATGGACTATGGCAAGCAAGCCGAACACGCGTCTTTCGACGCAGGCGATGGCCTTCGTGCTGGCGGGGGGACGGGGCAGCCGTCTCAAAGAGCTGACCGACAGCCGGGCCAAGCCCGCCGTCTATTTCGGCGGCAAGACGCGGATCATCGATTTTGCCCTGTCGAACGCCCTGAACTCTGGCATCCGAAAGATGGCGATCGCGACGCAGTACAAGGCGCACAGCCTGATCCGCCACTGCCAGCGCGGCTGGTCGTTCTTTCGGGCAGAGCGGAACGAATACCTCGACATTCTTCCGGCAAGCCAGCGAGTGTCGGAAAACAAATGGTACCTCGGCACCGCCGATGCGGTTACGCAAAACATTGATATCGTTGACAGCTATGGCATCAAGTATGTGGTGATCCTCGCGGGCGACCATGTCTACAAGATGGATTACGAAATCATGCTGCGCCTGCATGTGGACAGCAAGGCCAACGTCACCATCGGCTGCCTGACCGTGCCCCGGATGGAGGCCGCCGCCTTTGGCGTGATGCATGTGGACAAGGACATGCGGATCACTGCTTTCCTGGAAAAGCCGAAAGACCCGCCCGCGATCCCCGGGGACCCTGACCATGCGCTGGCCTCGATGGGGATCTATGTCTTTGACTGGGACTTCCTGCGCGACCTTCTGATCCGCGATGCCGACGATCCGAACTCCAGCCATGATTTCGGCATGGACATCATCCCCGACATCGTCAAGAACGGCCGCGCCATCGCCCACCGCTTTGCCGATTCTTGCGTGAAAAGCGGGCTCGAGACAGAGCCTTACTGGCGCGACGTAGGAACGATCGACGCCTTCTGGCAGGCCAACATCGACCTGACCGACTTTGTCCCGAAGCTCGATCTTTACGACAACGCCTGGCCGATCTGGACCTATGCCGAGATCAAGCCACCTGCCAAGTTCATTCATGACACCGACGGTCGCCGCGGCTCGGCCGTATCGTCGCTGGTGTCAGGGGACTGCATCGTATCGGGCTCATCCGTCAGCAATTCGCTTTTGTTCACAGGTTGCCGGACGCACAGCTATTCCAGCCTCGAATACGTCGTGGCTTTGCCACATGTGGTGGTGCACCGCAGGGCAGAACTGAAGAACTGCGTGATCGACCGCGGGGTAATCATCCCCGAGGGGCTGGTGGTCGGGCAAGACCCCATCGAAGACGAAAAGTGGTTTCGCAGGACGGATGCAGGTGTCGTGCTGATCACGCAAGACATGCTGAATGTGCGGGCCCGTGCGCTGACCTGACGGGCGGCGCGAAGAGTGTGCAGACGGAGAAAGGGACGGCTATGGCCAAACGCGGACGCGTATTGTCAGTGACATCGGAATGCGTGCCGCTGGTCAAGACGGGGGGCTTGGCCGATGTGGTGGGTGCGCTGCCGGGCGCGCTTGGCCCGCTTGGCTGGGACATGCGGGTGCTGATGCCCGCCTACCGCGCGTTGCGACGACAGATGGATGGCTGGCGCGAGGTCTGGTCTGAGGACGCGCTGTTCGGCGGCCCTGCGCGGGTTCTGGCGGGCGAGGTTGCGGATCTTGGACTGTTGCTGCTGGATGCACCGCACCTTTATGACCGCGAGGGTGGCCCCTACTCTGGCCCGGGGGGCGAATGGTGGGACAATGCGCAGCGTTTCGCCGCCCTGTCCTGGGTGGCGGCGGCCATCGCGCGCGACGGGCTTTCGGGCGAGATCGGCGGCTGGAAGCCGGACGTGCTGCATGCGCATGACTGGCAGGCGGGGTTTGCGCCGGCCTATTTGCGCTTTTACGGCGCAGGCGGGGCAAAATCGGTCATGACCGTTCACAACATCGCCTTTCAGGGCTGGGCACCAGTTGCGATGCTGGGCGAGCTGCGCCTGCCCGGCGAGCAGTTTCACCCCGGCGTGCTGGAGTATTACGGCGGCCTTTCGAGCCTCAAGGCCGGCCTCGTGACCGCGGACTGGGTCACCACCGTCTCGCCCACCTACGCGGCCGAGTTGATGCGGCCCGAATTCGGGATGGGCCTGCAGGGCGTGATCGCCGCCCGCGCGGGAAATGTCAGCGGCATCCTGAACGGCATTGACACCGGCATCTGGTCGCCCGAAGCGGAGGCACAGCCGTTTTCCCCCGGAAAGATGGCGGGAAAGGCCGCAGCCCGCGCGGCACTTTGCGCCGAGTTCGGGGTAGAGGTGCCCGGGCCGCTTGCCATTGTCGTAAGCCGCCTGACCGATCAGAAGGGCATCGACCTGCTACCCGCCGTGATTCCGGATTTTGTGGCCGGGGGAGGCGGGCTTCTGGTCCTCGGCTCGGGGGATCCGGGGCTGGAGGCTGCGGTCCGTCAGCTGGCCGCGCGCTTTCCCGGCCGGGTGGCGGTGCGGATCGGTTATGACGAGGGCTTGAGCCACCGGATGTTTGCAGGTGCCGATGCCACACTGGTTCCCAGCCGGTTTGAACCCTGTGGGCTGACCCAGATGTATGGCCTGCGCTATGGCACGCTGCCTGTCGTATCTGGCGTGGGGGGCCTTGCCGATACCGTCATTTCGGCCAGTCCGGCGGCGCTCGCGGCGGGGGTGGCCACGGGGATCAGCTTCCAGCCCACCGATGCGCTGGCCTTTGGTCTGGCGCTGACCCGGCTTCTGGCGTTGCACGCGGACCGCAAGGCCTGGGCCAAGACGCAAGGCAACGCCATGCGCCATCCGGTGGGCTGGGAAAGCTCTGCCCGGGTCTACGCCGACCTTTACGAAAGGCTCACTGCATGAAGGTAAATGCCGCAAGCGGCGCGCAAGGTCTGGGCTATTCCACCGGCCCCGGGCGACCCTGGCCCCTGGGCGCAAGCCTGAATGCAGACGGGGTGAACTTCGCCGTTTTTTCCGCCAATGCCGAACAGATTGAGCTTTGCATCTTTTCCGCTGATGGGCGGCGTGAGGTGGCGCGCCTGCCGATGCGCGAACGCGATGGCGATATCTGGCACATTCATGTGGGGGGCCTGACGGTCGGCACCCTTTACGGCTTTCGCGCCCATGGGCCGTATCAGCCCGAACAGGGCCACCGCTTCAACCCAAACAAGCTGTTGATCGACCCTTATGCCCGCGGACTGGAGGGTCGGCTGCGCTGGTCCGACGCGCTGATGGGCTACAAGATCGGCAGCCCGCGCGGGAATCTGTCCTTTGATTCACGCGATTCGGCCTTTGCGGTGCCGAAGTCGGTGGTGGTGGATGCAACCTTCACATGGGGCGATGACACGCCTCCGCGGGTTCCGCGGTCGGAAAGCCTGATCTACGAGGCGCATGTCAAGGGCATGACCATGCTGCACCCGAAGGTGGAGGCTGGCATGCGCGGCAGCTTCCTCGGCCTCGCCTCGGACCCGGTGCTTGACCATCTGGTCAAACTGGGCGTCACGGCGGTGGAGCTGTTGCCGATCCAGGCTTTCCTCGATGACCGTTTCCTCACGGCACGGGGCTTGCGCAACCACTGGGGCTATCAGACCATCGCCTTCTTTGCGCCCGAACAGCGCTACCTTACGCGCAATGCCTTGTGGGAAGTGCAGACGATGGTGCGCCGCTTCCACTCCGCCGGGATCGAAGTGATCCTCGATGTGGTCTACAACCATACCGGCGAAGGGGATCATAACGGCCCGACGCTCAGCTTCCGGGGCCTCGACAATGCAAGCTACTACCGGCTTGCCGATGGCGGGCGGCATACGGTCAACGACACCGGCACCGGCAACACGCTGAACCTGATGCACCCGATGGTGCTGCGCATGGTGATGGACAGCTTGCGTTATTGGGTCGAGACGCTGCATGTGGACGGCTTCCGCTTTGATCTGGCCACGGTACTGGGACGCGAGGTTTACGGGTTCGATCCGAACGGCAGCTTCTTTGACGTGATCCGGCAAGACCCGGTCCTCAGCCGCGTGAAGCTGATAGCCGAGCCTTGGGACATTGGTCCCGGCGGCTATCAGCTGGGGGCCTATCCGCATCCTTTCCACGAATGGAACGACAAGTTCCGCGATGGCGTGCGGCGGTTCTGGCGCGGCGATGCGGGACAGATTTCGGATCTGGCAAACCGGATTCTGGGCAGCGCCGACCGTTTTGACCACTCCGGCCGTGCCGCCTCGGCCTCGGTCAACTTCATCACCGCGCATGATGGCTTCACGCTGGAGGATCTGGTCAGCTTTACCGTCAAGCGCAACCTCGCCAATGGCGAGGAAAACCGCGACGGGCACAGCGAGAACTACTCCGATAACCTGGGGGTGGAGGGGGCGACCGCCGACCCGATCGTGCGGGCGGCCCGCGCGCGGCGCAAGCGCAACCTTCTGGCCACGCTGATGCTGTCGCAGGGGATGCCGATGATCCTCGGTGGGGACGAGATCGGTCATTCCCAGGGCGGCAACAATAACGCCTATGCGCAGGACAACGCGACGACATGGCTCGACTGGGCAAACGCGGATACTGCGCTTACCGCCTTTGTCGCGCGACTGGCGCGTTTGCGGCGCGAGCATCCGGTGCTGCGGCAGCGTCGGTTCCTCCACGCCCAGGCCCGGCCCGTGGACGGTTTGCCAGATGTGATCTGGCATCGCGCCGATGGTTCAGCCCCCGCAGCCGGGGATTGGCACGACCCCACCTTCAAGTGTCTGTGTGTCGAGCTGCGCACCGCAGCCCGTTGGGTCCCCGAGGAGTTGCCCGAAGGCTTTCCCGGCCGCAGTGCCGTCTTTGCGGTGTTCAATGCCGGTCCCGCCATTCGCTTCACACTGCCAAGCACCGCACCGGCGTGGGAGCTGATCCTCGACACGTCCCGGCCCGAAGCGCCCGACGGCATGCCGATCCCCGCCGAAGTCCCGGCGCAAAGCGTGCTGCTTTTCAGATCGGTAATGGCCCCCGCGCCTGCCGCCCTCTCCAAGGAAGGAAAGCCATGATCACCACCGTCGCCACCCAACCCATCGCGGGGCAAAAGCCCGGCACCTCGGGCCTGCGCAAGAAGACCGCAGTGTTCATGGCGCGCCACTACCTCGAGAATTTCGTGCAGGCGATTTTTGATGTTGTGGGGACGACGCATGAAAACGGCGCGGGCAAGACCTTTGTACTTGGCGGCGACGGGCGGTTCTTCAATGACCGTGCGGCGCAGGTGATCTTGCGGATTGCGGCGGCGAACGGGGCGGCACGGGTGATCGTGGGGCAGGGGGCAATTTTGTCAACTCCGGCGGCGAGCCATTTGATCCGGCTGAATAAAACCGATGGCGGTATCATCATGTCAGCCAGCCACAACCCTGGCGGGCCGCATGAGGATTTCGGCGTCAAGTTCAACATGCCGAACGGCGGTCCGGCCCCCGAATCCGTGACCGAGGCCATGTTCGAGCGGACCACCAAGCTTACCGAGTATCGCATCCTCGAGGCGCAGGACGTGGACCTTGCCACAATCGGGCGCAACATGATGGGCGCCATGGTCGTCGACGTGGTGGACCCGGTGGCCGACTATGCGACGCTGATGGAAAGCCTGTTCGATTTCAACGCCCTCGGTGCGCTGTTTTCGGGTGGCTTCCGGATGCGGATGGACTCGATGTGCGCCGTCACCGGCCCTTATGCCAAAACGATCCTTGAGGGCCGGCTCGGCGCAGCCCCCGGCACCGTGATCAACGGCACGCCCCTGCCGGATTTTGGCGGTATGCATCCCGACCCGAACCCGACCTGGGCCAAGGCCCTGATGGACGAGATGTTTGGCGACGATGCCCCCGATTTCGGCGCAGCCTCGGATGGTGATGGGGACCGCAACATGGTGGTCGGGCGCGGCATCTATGTCTCGCCCTCCGACAGCCTCGCGGTGCTTGCGGCCAACGCGCATCTGGCGCCGGGCTATGCGCGTGGCATTGTCGGGGTTGCCCGCTCGATGCCCACTTCGGCCGCGGCCGACCGGGTGGCCGCAAGCCTCGGGATCGAGAGTTTCGAAACGCCGACAGGCTGGAAGTTTTTCGGCAACCTCCTCGACGCCGGCCGCGCCACGATCTGCGGCGAGGAAAGTTTCGGCACAGGGTCCGACCATGTGCGGGAGAAGGACGGGCTCTGGGCGATCCTGCTCTGGCTCAACATCCTCGCGGTGCGCCGCCAGTCGGTGGCGGAAATCCTCGCCGATCACTGGGCGCGCTTTGGGCGCAACTACTACAGCCGCCACGATTTCGAGGCGCTGCCGGCCGCCGACGCCGAAGCGATGATGTCGGCGCTTCGGGCCAGCCTGCCCACGCTGCCCGGCCAGACGGTGGAGGGCATGACCATCCGCGCCGCCAACGATTTCGCCTACACCGACCCGGTCGATGGCTCGGTGAGCCGCAGGCAAGGCGTGCGCATCCTCTTTGAGGATGGCAGCCGCATTGTGCTGCGCCTGTCCGGCACGGGGACTGAAGGCGCCACTCTGCGTCTCTACCTCGAACGCTATGCCCCGGGCCCGGAAGGCCTGAACCTCGATCCGCAGGCGGCGCTGGCCCCGGTGATCCGCGCTGCGCATCGTCTGGCCAACATCGCAGACCGTATCGGCAAGTCCCTGCCTGACGTCATCACCTGAGGGCGCGAACGGGCCGGTTTTTGTCGGGCACAGGCCAGAATACCGTTGTGAATGAGCCTTTCCTGAGACTCGAAAGGTGTGTCGAGGAGGGTCTGCCATGAACGAAACCAAGCACCGCTCCGGCCGCCTCGCCCGGCAAGCCGAACGTGCGACCAAGGGTGGCGGCATCGGCCGCCCCTACATCCTGCGCAACATTCCCCCCTACGACATCTTGTCGGAGGAGAACCTTCTGCGGATCGAGGCGGCAGCCGACCGCATCCTGGCCGAAACCGGGATGGAGTTTCGCGACGACCCGGTTGCCCTCGATCACTGGCGCCGCGCGGGCGCCGATGTGCAGGGCATGCTGGTCAAGTTCCCGCCCGGGCTTCTGCGCGAGGTGTTGAAGTCTGCGCCTGCGCAGTTTACCCAGCACGCCCGCACCCCGGCCAACTCGGTTCAGATCGGCGGCCGGGCGGTGGTCTTTTCACCCGCCTACGGCAGCCCCTTCGTGATGGATTTGGACCGGGGGCGTCGCTTCGGCATGCTGGAGGACTTCCGGAACTTCATCAAACTCGCGCAGTCGAGCCCGAACTTCCACCACTCCGGCGGCACGATCTGCGAGCCGACCGACGTACCGGTAAACAAGCGCCACCTTGATATGGTGATGGCCCATATCACCCTGTCGGACCGCCCCTACATGGGTTCGGTCACGTCAGAATCGCGCGCCGAAGACAGCATCGAGATGAGCCGCATCGTTTTTGGTTCAGATTTCGTAGATCAGAACTGCGTGATCCTCGGCAATGTCAACGTGAACTCGCCGCTGGTCTGGGATGGTACGATGACCAACAGCTTGCGCGCCTATGCCCGGGCCAATCAGGCGGCGGTGATCGTGCCCTTCATCCTTGGTGGCGCGATGGGCCCGGTCACCAGCGCCGGCGCCATCGCCCAGTCGCTGGCCGAGACGATGGCCGGCTGTGCGCTGACGCAGCTGGAACGCCCCGGCGCCCCGGTGATCTTCGGCAACTTTCTGAGCTCTATGTCGCTCCGCTCCGGCTCCCCCACGTTCGGCACACCCGAGCCTGCCATAGGTTCGATGGTCATAGGCCAGCTCGCTCGGCGGCTGAACCTGCCGCTCCGCTGTTCCGGCAATTTCACCTCATCGAAGCTCCCCGATGCGCAGGCGATGATGGAGGGCACGATGTCCATGCTTGCTGCCATCCACTGCGGCGCGAACTTCATCCTGCACTCGGCGGGCTTTCTCGACGGGCTTTTGTCGATGTCCTACGAGAAATTCATGCTCGACGCCGACCTGTGCGGCGCGCTGCACAGCTACCTCGACGGCATAAAGATCGACGATGACCATCTCGCCGTCGATGCCTTCGCCGAGGTAGGCCCCGGCAATCACTTTTTCGGCTGCACCCACACGATGGCACATTACCAGACTGCGTTCTGGGACAGCGATCTGTCGGATAACGAACCCTTCGAGAAATGGGAGGCCGCAGGCGCCACCGACGCCGCAACCCGCGCCAACAAGCTGTGGAAAAAACGCCTCGCCGATTTTCAGCCGCCGCCGCTCGACGAAGGCATCCGAACCGGCCTCGAAGACTTCATCGCCCGCCGCAAATCTGAGATGGCCGACGCCTGGTACTGAGGTGCAACACCTCTGTGCCCGTTCAGTTTGGGTCAGATATCCTCTGGGGTCCGGGGGTGGAAACCCCCGGTGCAGCCGCTCGACAGTGGCGCCCTCAGCCCCGCAGTCCGGTTTCGTCGAGCAGGCCCTTGCGCTTCGCTTCGTAATAGTACCCCCGCGCGTACCAGCCCACCGCCTCGTCCGCGTCGCCACCTGACACAAGCCACGCCCCGCGCAAATAGCGCCCGCCGAAGATCAGGTTCGTCTCGGGATCCAGTAACCCCTCGTCCGGTCCGTCATAGCCCATGGTGCGTGCGGTCTGCGGCAGGATCTGCATCAGGCCATAGTAAGGTCCGTTCCGCGCCGCCGCGTTGTAGCCGCTTTCGCGCAGGATCACCCGGTGCAGAAGGCTTTCGGGCACGTCGTGTATGGCGGCATATTTTTGGACCAGACCGTGCATCTGCGGGGTCTCGCCCGCATGCATCCCCCTTTGGGTGGTTCCGCGCTCCGGGCGGCCTCCGCAGGCGGCAAGGGGAAGTGCGGCGAAGGCCAGGGCGAGAACGGTTCGGCGGGACGGGTTCATCAGGGGCTCCGGCAGGGTTTGCCTCCTTTAGCGGTGCGCGGGCTGCAGGAAAAGCCGCGAGACTGCAAATCTGCTCCAAATCCGCATGATTCTTGTGTCCGGCGCAATCATGCTGTCGCAGGTCGTCTTGTGCCTTGAGTTTGCCGGGGCGCATGCTAACGCTGGAACAAAAATCGGGGCATGCGGCAAAAGCTGCCCCTTCGGGAGGAGAAGACAATGCAACTCACCGATGTCCGCGACATCGCGGCCAGTCCCGAGGTCGTCTGGGCGGCGATCTTGGACGCCGATGTTCTGAAGGAATGCCTGGCCGGATGTGAAAGCATGTCCGGCTCGCCCGAGGCGGGCTTCGAGGCGGCGGTGGTGCAGAAGGTGGGACCGGTGAAGGCACGCTTTACCGGCGTCGTTTCGCTCACCGACATGGTGCCGCCCCGCAGCCTGACCCTGTCGGGCGAAGGCAAGGGCGGGGCTGCGGGCTTCGCCAAGGGCAGCGCCCGCGTAACGATGGAACCGATCGAGATCGGTACGCGCCTGAGTTACACGGTCGAGGCGCATGTGGGCGGCAAACTTGCGCAGCTTGGCAGCCGCATCATCGATGGCTTCGCAAAAAAAATGGCCGACGACTTCTTCACCCGCTTTCAGGCGGCCGTCGAGGCGCCCGATGCCGATGACGTGCCTGACGAAAAGCTTGCCCGTTCAACTGAAAAGAAGAAAGGTTGGTTCAAGCGCATTATCGGCGGTTGAACCGCCGGGAGCCCGGAAGAGGAACTGGGCTGCAGCACCAAGATGAGATCCAAGGGAGGGAACTTTATGACCAAGGTCACGATGACCGTGAACGGAAAGTCCGTTTCGGCACAGACGGAAGGACGGACGCTCCTGTCCGCCTTCCTGCGCGAGGGGCTGGGCATGACCGGCACCCATATCGGCTGCGATACCTCGCAATGCGGCGCCTGCGCGGTGCATGTGGATGGCGTTCTGGTCAAGTCCTGCTCGGTCTTTGCGCAGGATTTGGCTGGGGCCAGCGTACGCACGATTGAAGGCATGGCCAATGCCGACGGCAGCCTTGGCGTGATCCAACAGGCGTTCCAGGACAATCACGGGCTGCAATGCGGTTTTTGCACACCCGGCATGGTGATGGCGACTGCGGCCCTTCTGGCCGAGAACCCCAAACCCACCGAGACCGAAGTGCGCCACTATCTGGAAGGCAATATTTGCCGCTGCACCGGGTATCACAACATCGTCAAGGCCGTGCTTGCTGCATCCGGACAGGATGTAGCCGCCATCGCCGCCGAATAGGGAGGGGATCAAATGCCGAAAGACTCAGGAATTGGCGCAAGCTCGAAGCGCCGCGAGGATATCCGCTTTTTGACAGGAGCGGGGCGCTACACCGATGACATGGCGATTGCAGGGCAGGCCTTTGCAGTCTTTGTCCGCTCCAACGTCGCGAACGGGAAGATCGTCTCGGTTGGGACTACGGCGGCGGACGGAATGCCCGGCGTGCTTGCCACCTTCACCGGCGAGGATTTTGCGGCCGTCGGGGGCAACCCTGCCGGCTGGCTGATCAACAGCCGCGACGGAACCCCGATGCGCGAGCCCAAGCGCCCGGTGCTGGCGCATGGCAAGGTGCGCCATGTTGGCGACGCCTATGCCGCCGTGGTGGCCGAGACTTATCAACAGGCCCGCGATGCTGCTCAGGCCATTGCCGATGCCTCCGAGATCGAGGAACTGCCCGCTGTGGTCGACATGGCGGCAGCACTCGCCGATCCGGGAAACCGTGTGCATGACGAGATCCCCGACAACCTCTGCTTTGACTGGGGTTGGATCGAGGATAACCGCGCCAAGGTGGATGCCGCGATCAAGGCAGCCCCGCATGTGACGACGCTGGAGCTGATCAACAACCGCCTGATCCCGAATGCGATGGAACCCCGCGCGAGTATCGGCGAGTATTTCCCCGGCACCGGCGATTACAAGCTGACGACGACCAGCCAGAACCCCCACCTCACGCGGCTGCTGATCGCGGCGTTTGTGCTTGGGATTCCGGAAAACAAGTTGCAGGTGGTGGCGCCTGATGTGGGCGGGGGTTTTGGCTCCAAGATCTACCACTATGGCGAGGAGGCGCTGGTTCTGGCTGCTGCCAGGAAACTGCGCCGCGCCGTGCGCTGGACGGCGGAACGCTCGGAAAGTTTCCTGACCGATGCGCATGGCCGCGACCATGTAACCAAGATCGAGCTTGCCTGCGATCTGGAGGGCAACTTCATCGCCTTCCGCACCGAGACGATGGCGAACGTCGGGGCGTATCTTTCGAACTTCTCGACGGTGACGCCGACATTCCTGCACGGCACGCTGATGGCAGGACCCTACAAGGTGCCGAACGTCTATGTGAACGTGAAGGCCGTGTTCACCAACACCGTGCCGGTCGACGCTTATCGCGGGGCAGGGCGCCCAGAGGCGACCTACAGCCTTGAACGCGTGGTGGACAAGATGTGCCGCGAGCTTGGGCTCGACCCTTTCGAGGTGCGCCGAAAGAACTTCATCACCACCGACATGTTTCCCTACACGACGCCGGTCGCGCTGGCCTATGACACCGGCGACTATCACGCGACACTTGACAAGGCGGTGTCGCTTGGCGACGTCGCCGGGTTTGCGGCGCGCCATTCGGCCTCGGCGGCCAAGGGCAAGATGCGCGGCCTTGGCCTTTCCACCTGGCTTGAGGCTTGCGGCATCGCGCCCTCGCGGCTGGTGGGGATCCTTGGCGCCCGCGTCGGGCTTTATGATGCGGCAACAGTGCGGGTGAACGCCACCGGCAACATCAGCGTGATGGTCGGCGCGCACAGCCACGGGCAGGGGCATGAGACCGTCTTTGCCCAGATCGTCGCCACAAAGTTCGGTGTGCCGGAAATGTCGGTCGAGATCGTGCATGGCGATACCGCGAAGATCCCCTTCGGCATGGGCTCTTATGGCTCGCGGTCGCTGGCGGTCTGTGGGGTGGCCATCGACAAGGCGATGGACAAGATCATCGCCAAGGGCAAGAAGATCGCGGCCCACATGCTGGAAGCAGGCGAAGGCGAGATCACCTTTGGCGAAGGGTTGTTCACTGTTCAAGGCTCGAACAAGGCCAAGACCTTTGCCGAGATCGCCTTTTCGGCATACGTTCCGCACAACTACCCGCTGGAGACGCTGGAACCGGGGCTGGAGGAGACCGCCTTCTACGATCCGGCAAACTTCACCTATCCGGCCGGCGCCTACCTTTGCGAGGTAGAGGTGGACCCGGGCACAGGCAAGGTGGACGTGGTTGCCTTTACCTGCGCTGACGATTTCGGGATCGTGGTGAACCCGATGATCGTCGAAGGCCAGGTGCATGGCGGGGTGGGCCAGGGGATCGGTCAGGCCCTGCTGGAAGCCGCACGTTATGACGAGAACGGCCAGCTTCTGTCCGGGTCTTACATGGATTATGCCATGCCCCGCGCCGATGACGTGCCGTTCTATACGGTGGATCACAGCTGTTCCACCCCCTGCACCCACAACTCGCTGGGGGTGAAGGGCTGCGGCGAAGCCGGGGCGATCGGGTCTCCCCCCGCCGTGGTGAATGCAGTGATCGACGCGTTGCAGCGCGCCGGGCACACCCATGTGACACATATCGATATGCCGCTCTCACCCTCGCGGGTGTGGACGGCGATGCAAGCCTGAAGGGAGGGTTGACCATGTACGACTTCGACTTTGCGAAACCCGCCTCCATCAAGGAGGCGGTTGCGGCGCTGGCAACTGATGGGGCGCAGGCCCTGTCGGGCGGGCAGACGCTGCTTCCGACGATGAAGCAGCGGATGGCGTCGCCTTCGGTTCTGGTAAGCCTGAACGGCATTGCCGAGATGAAGGGCGTCTGCACCGGGGCAGGGGGGCTGCATATTGGTGGGGCCACCACCCATGCCACCGTGGCGCGCGAGGCGGCGGCCTTGTATCCGGCGCTGGCGGCCTTGGCAGGGGGCATTGGCGATCCTGCGGTGCGCAATCGTGGCACCATCGGCGGCAGTCTTGCCAACAATGACCCCGCCGCCTGCTATCCGGCGGCGGCTCTGGCTTCGGGGGCGACCATCGTCACCAGCAAACGCAAGATTGCGGCGAACGATTACTTCCAGGGCATGTTTACCACCGCTCTGGAAGAAGGCGAGATCATCACCGAAGTGCAGTTCCCGGTGCCCCAGATCGCCGCCTATGCGAAGTTCGATCAGCCCGCCAGCCGCTTTGCACTGACGGCAGTGTTCGTCGCGAAATATGCGGATGGTGTACGGGTGGCGGTGACGGGGGCGTCGAACAACGGCGTCTTTCGCTGGAGCGATGCCGAGACGCAGTTGTCTGGGTCCTTTTCGGCCGATGCGATCGGTCGACTGGCCATCAGCGCGGACGAAATGATCAACGACCTGCACGGAACGGCGGCATATCGCGCCAACCTTGTTCGGGTCCTTGCCCAACGCGCGGTTGCTGCCGCGCACTGAGTTTCGGCGGGCCCGGCGACTTCGGCTGGCGGGTCCGCCTCTGTGTCATCATCCTGTCGCTTTGCTGTGCGACCTCGTCCCTGCGACACGGCGGCTGTGACGCACAGGCGGTAGGGGGGTTGCCAGTGGCTTTCCTCCAGATATAGTTCTACACGCAGGAAGTGGCGGTGGGGCCCTTCAGGGCTGACAGGATCGTTACATCCGGGCGCGGGGCGCAAGCGGAGTGAAAGACGGCATGGACGGGGACTTTCGCTATCATTTTGTGCGCGATCCGGCTGCACTGAAGCATCACCCGGCACTGGTGCTTAATGCCGACTATCGCCCGCTCAGCTATTACCCGCTGTCGCTGTGGCCCTGGCAGGAGGCGATCAAGGCGGCGTTTCTGGACCGGGTTTCGATTGTCGCGGAATATGACCAGGAGGTACACAGCCAGCGGCAGACCTTCCGAATACCGTCGGTTGTCGTGCTCAAGGATTATGTCAAACCGCAAAAGCGTGTGGCCTTCACACGCTTCAATCTTTTTCTGCGCGATGAGTTTTGCTGTCAGTATTGCGGCACCAGAGGGGATCTGACCTTTGACCATGTGGTGCCCCGATCGCGTGGCGGGATCACCAGTTGGGAAAACGTCGTGGCGGCCTGCAGCCCTTGCAACCTTCGTAAAGGCTCGGCCACGCTGCGGCAATCGGGGTTCAGTCTTGCACGAAAACCTCGTCAGCCAACGGCGGAGGAGATGCAGGCGCATGGCCGGCGGTTTCCGCCGAACTACCTGCATGACAGCTGGATGGACTACTTGTACTGGGACTCCGAGCTGGACGCGTGACCACCCCCCTGCGTGACAATCCGCATGTCCGGACTGACCGACGCCACCCCCTGTGCGCAGCTAGCAACGCGGTTGTTTCGGCAGACATAAGGACACGACGCTGACCAGGCCGCCGTGATGGTCCGCCATTGCACAGAAGCCTTCGCACCTGAGGTCATTGCCCGTCCAATTGGCTGACGTTCAGGTTACGGCGCTGGTGGCCGAAACCGGGGCTGCGATGATCGGGCTGGCGCAGGGACGTAATGGGGATGACCTGATCGACGTGCAGCGATCGATGTCAACATGACCTTGCCTGCCACGGGGATTGCACACTCCCTGCTTGCCGCGTTGCGAAAAGTTGCGGTCGCGCAAGGCGCAGGGGCGATGTAACTGGGCGTCTGGACAAAGAACACACGGGCCATCGCCTTCTGCCGACGACAGGGATTTGCCCCGGTCGGTACGGCAGATTTCCTTCTGGCAGGGGCGCCGCAGGCCGATCTGCTGATGCCGCCGGCTCTGTTCTGACAGACCGTGTCCGGCCCGTGGGCAGGACTGTGGTCGAAGGTGTACGCGGTTTGAAACGACGGGCAGAGGTGCTAGACAGACTATTGAGAGCCGGGTATCGGTCAGCGTTAGCGCTAACATCGCTTGTTCGAGGAGAAGTTCATGGTTTCGCGCGTCATCCCGGTCGACCCATTCGATCTGGTCATTTTTGGCGGAACGGGTGATCTGGCAAAGCGGAAGATCCTGCCAGGCCTGTATCGGCGCTTTCAGTCCGGACAAATGCCGCGCGACAGCCGGATCATCGGCGCGGCACGGGCGGAACTGGATGTTGCGGGCTTCCAGGCGCTGGTTCGCGAGGCGATAGGGGAGTTTGTAGCCAAGGATCGCCAGAGCGAGGCAGAGATCGCCGGGTTCCTGTCTTGCATCCACTACGTCTCGATCGACGGCAAGGGCACCAACGGGTGGGACACGCTGAAGGGTTTGATGCGGCCCGCTGTGGTGCGTGCGTTCTATTTCTCGGTTGCGCCCGCGCTCTTTGGCGATCTGGCAGAGCGGCTGAATTCCAACGGGATTGCGGATGCCCAAAGCCGGATCGTGGTGGAAAAGCCCTTTGGTCGCGATCTCGCCACGGCAAAGGCGCTGAACGGTGTGCTCGCGCGGCATTTCACCGAAGCGCAGATATACCGGATCGACCATTACCTCGGGAAGGAAACGGTGCAGAACCTGATGGCAGTGCGGTTTGCCAATATCCTGTTCGAGCCGTTGTGGAAGTCGGAATACATTGACCACGTGCAGATCACCGTGGCCGAGACGGTCGGGGTCGAGGGGCGCGGCGCCTATTACGATACCTCGGGCGCGATGCGTGACATGGTGCAAAACCACATGATGCAGCTTTTGTGCCTGATCGCGATGGAGCCGCCCTATCACTTTGATCCCGACGCCGTGCGGGATGAGAAGCTGAAGGTGATCCGGGCGCTGGACCCGGTTGCACGGGAACATATCGTGCGTGGTCAGTATCTGGCCGGGGGCGGCGAAAAGAGCTACCTGTCGCATTGTGAGAACCCTGCCTCGACCACCGAAAGCTATGTGGCGCTGAAGGTGAACATCTCGAACTGGCGCTGGAACGGTACTCCCTTCTATCTGCGCACCGGCAAGCGGCTTCGCGGGCGCGCGTCCGAGATCGCGATCACCTTCAAGGAGCCGCCGCATTCGATTTTCGATGACGCGCAGGGTTGGCGGGAAAATGTGCTGGTGATCCGTCTGCAGCCCAATGAAGGCATGAACCTGATGGTGATGATCAAGGAGCCCGGGCCAGGCGGGATGCGTCTGATGCAGGTGCCGCTGGACATGGCGTTTGCCGATGCTTTGGGCGATGCGGCTGAAGATGTTCCCGATGCCTACGAGCGGCTGATCATGGATGTGATCCGCGGCAACCAGACGTTGTTCATGCGCGGCGACGAGGTGGAGGCCGCCTGGGCCTGGACCGACCCGATCATCGAGGGTTGGGAGGCGCGGGGCGAGCGGCCACAGGGCTATGACCCGGGATCGAGCGGACCGGAGGATGCGCTGATGCTGATGCACCGCGACGGGCGCCGCTGGCGCGAGATCCGCTGATGCAGTTTCGCGCCTATCCGGACCGCGCCGCCCTGATGACAGGGCTGACGGGTGTGGTGGCGGGAGAACTTGCCGTGGCGCTGGCGCAGGACGGGAAGGCGACCCTTTCGGTGCCGGGGGGCACGACCCCGGGGCCGGTGTTCGATGCGCTGAGCCGGGTGGACATAGACTGGGCGCGTGTGGCCGTGGTGCTGAACGATGAACGCTGGGTGCCCGAAGACAGCCCGCGGTCAAACACGCGCGTGCTGCGGGAGCGGCTCTTGGTGGGACGGGCTGCGGCGGCGACGCTCATCCCGCTTTACGCGCCCGTCCCGCAACCCGAGGCGGCGCTGGCGGCCTTGGGCGCGGGCCTTGCCGCACATCTGCCGATCACGGTTCTGATCCTCGGGATGGGCACGGACCTGCACACCGCGAGCCTTTTTCCCGGCGCTGACCGTCTGGCCGAGGCGCTGGATGCGGCGGCCCCCCCCCTATTGCCGATGCGGGCAGAGGCTGCGGGCGAGCCGCGTATCACTCTGACCGCGCCGGTCCTGCAGGCCGCGCGGCACATCCATATCCTGATCACCGGGGCGGAAAAGCGCGCGCTGATCGCGGGCGCGCTGCACAAACCTGTGGCTGAAGCGCCGATCCGGGTCATACTCGACCTCGCAAACGTGCATTGGGCGGAGTAGACGATGGACCATATCTGGACAGCCTTGAAAGACCATCACAGCAAGACGGCGGATCGCCCGCTTCTGGCGCTGTTTGATGAGCCCGGGCGGGCTGCCGACTTCTCGGTCGGGGCGGGGGCGATGAAACTGGACTATTCCAAGACCGGGATTGACGACACTGCCCGCGCCCTGCTGATCGAACTTGCCGAAGCCTCGGGGTTGGCCGCAAAGCGTGCGGCGATGTTCGGTGGCGCCCGGATCAATGAAACCGAGGGCCGCGCGGTGCTGCACACGGCCTTGCGGGCGGCGGATGACGCGACCTTGATGGTAGAGGGGCGCGACGTGTTGCCCGAGGTTCGCGCCACCCGTGCCCGCATGGAAGCGTTCACCGCCGACGTACGCGCGGGGCGGTTTCAGGGGCAGGGCGGCCGCATCACCGATGTGATCAACATCGGCATCGGCGGATCGGACCTTGGGCCTGCGATGGCTACGCTGGCGCTCGCGCCCTTTCATGACGGGCCGCGGGTACACTTTGTATCGAATGTCGATGGCGCGCATGTGGCGGACATCACGCGGGGGCTGAACCCCGAGACGACAATGGTCATCATCGCCTCCAAGACCTTTACCACGATCGAGACGATGACGAATGCCGAAACCGCCCGGGCCTGGATGGCAGGGCGGGTGGCAAACCCTGCCGTCCAGTTCGCCGCCGTGTCGACCGCGGCCGACAAGACTGCGGCTTTCGGGATCGACTCGGCGCGCGTATTCGGCTTTGAGGATTGGGTCGGCGGGCGCTATTCGATGTGGGGACCGATCGGCCTTGCGCTGATGCTCGCCATCGGGGCAGAGGCGTTCGCGCAGTTTCTGGCCGGCGGGCGCGACATGGATCATCGGTTCCAGACCGAACCTCTGGGGCAGAACATGCCGGTGATGCTGGCGCTGGCAGGTCTTTGGCATAACCAGATTTGCGGCCACGCCACGCGCGCGGTGCTGCCTTACGACCAGCGCCTGTCGCGCTTGCCCGCCTACCTGCAACAACTGGAGATGGAGTCGAACGGCAAACGCGTGGCGATGGATGGCAGCGACCTTGTCATGCATTCCGGCCCCGTGGTCTGGGGGGAGCCCGGCACCAACGGCCAGCACGCTTTCTACCAGCTGATCCATCAGGGCACCCGCACGGTGCCTTGCGAATTCCTCGTGGCGCGTAAGGGGCATGAGCCGCATCTGGCCCACCAGCACCTGCTTTTGGTCGCCAACTGCCTCGCGCAATCCGAGGCGCTCTTGCGGGGCCGCCCGCTGGAGGAAGCCCGCGAGATCATGGCACGCAAGGGCCTGACAGGCGCAGAGCTTGACCGTCAGTCCCGCCACCGCGTGTTTCCCGGCAACCGGCCCTCGACCACACTGGTCTATCCGCAACTGACCCCCTTTACCCTCGGGCAGATTATCGCGCTCTACGAACATCGGGTGTTTGTCGAAGGCGTGATCCTCGGCATCAACTCCTATGACCAATGGGGGGTGGAGCTGGGCAAGGAACTGGCGCTCGCCCTGCAGCCGATCCTGGAAGGCAGGCAAGGCACCGAAGGCAAGGACGGATCGACGGCAGCACTTGTGGCGTACTTGCGCCAATAACGGAACTCGGTGCGGCGAAACACCCTGATCAGGAAAAGAGGGTTGCCGGGCGCACTTGGGTCACAGTTGAAAACAGCATGGCGTGGACCGCCCGCACTGACAGCCCACGCCACTCCGCTGAACAGAAAGCCTCCGGGTGCGCCAGGCGCCCCTCCAGCGACCCCCTGCGCGGTCCGCCCCTGTCCCGTAATTTGACCAGGTGGCGGAGGGCCAGAGGGCGCGTATTGCCCCCGGAGCCCGCAGTCACTCGTTGTACCTTTACGCCTCGGCCGACTTTCATTCGCTCTCAGTTAGGGCTACCTCCAGCCCGCCCAGAATAGGTTCAAGGAGATAGTCGGCGAGCGTCTGTTCACCGGTCGTGATCATGACCTGCGCAGGCATGCCCATGAGAAGCTCTACCCCCGGCAATTCGGCAAGTGCAGCCTCATCGAGCACAACCCGAACGCGGAAGAACGGTTGCCGCGTTTCAGGATCGACAAAGCTGTCCGGCGACACCCGCGTGACCCGGCCAGTGACCATCGGCGTCGTGCGATAATTATAGGCTGTCAGCCGAACACGCGCCAGGTCGCCTTCGTGCACCTCGTTGATGTCGTTCGGATGGACATTGGCCTCCACCGCCAATGGCGCGTTCTCGGGCACGATGCGCAAAAGGGGTGCGCCCGGATTGACTACGGCACCCTTTGTGGTCAACGCGAGGCCCATGACACGGCCCGCAACGGGCGCACGCAAGGTCAGCCGGTCGCGCACATCGTCTGCAGCCAGCAGTCGTTCGCGCAGGTCCTGGACCGCAGCGCTCGCCGTTTGTCGCGCCCCGGAAATGGCACCCATCCGGTCGCGGCGCACCTGCAGCTTGCGCTCTTCAACCTCGGCCATTTGCTGGGAAACCGTCTGAAGCTGCGCCTCGGCGGTCGCCATGTCTGCGGTCAGCGACGCCTCATCCCGGCGCAGGGCCAGCAGGCGGGGCCGCGTCGCAAGCCCTTGTTTCACCAGTTGGTCAAGCGAGGCGAGATCTTCACGTAACAGCACGAGCTGCGCCTCGAACCCGGCCACGCGCTGGCGCGTGCCTCCGGACTGTTCTTGCAACTGCATCGCGCGTTCCGAAAGGATCTGCACCTGTCCCGCATCCAGCCGCTGCGAGGATTGCAGCACCTCTTGCTGGGCCTGCAAGAGGGGGGCGATTGCCGGGTCCCCCGCGATCATGTCCATCAGCTCCGCCGGGGGGGTGATCGTGCTCTGCCCGGCCTCTTCGGCGTCCAGTCGCGCAAGGGTCGCAAGAGCCGCGGCCAGCTGGCCGGTGAGGATCCCGTATGTCGCCTCGGCGCGGGTTCCTTCCAGCATTGCCAGTGGTTGGCCCGCAGCGACCAGATCGCCTTCCTTCACCAGCATCTCCCGCAGGATCCCACCTTCGAAATGCTGCACCACGGGGCTTTCGGCCGTGGTCTTGAACAATCCCGTCGTCACCACCGCGCTGTGCATTGCGGCAGTGGCGGCCCAGGTGCCGATTACGCCAAACAACCCGATGGCAAGAACAAAGAGCGTTATGGTCATCGGCCCGGTGCGCACCGGCGGATCAACGCGGACGATGGCCACGGGCATGCGGTCGTTGAAGACGGCAAGCTCTCGCCTCTGGCTGGAGCTGAGGGTCTGGCTGCCCGATGTGACAGTGCTGCTCATTTGTCACCTCTAGACGAGTGGAAACGAAAAGGGGCTGGATCCGGTCGCTGACCCGGGCGCGGGCTTGCGAAAGGATGGATCGTGGACGTCTGGCCGACGTTTTGCGCTGCAACCGGCTGGACGGCGGCAGTCATCACCTCTGCCGTCGGGCCGAACCGGACGAGGCGCCCGGCTTCCATCACGGCCACATGGCTGACCCGGCGCAGGATCGGTAACCGGTGCGACACGATCACCACGATCGCTCCTCGCGCGGTTGCGTTGGCTACGGCACGGGCCAGTGCCTCTTCGCCGTCGGGATCGAGGTTCGCATTCGGCTCGTCCAGCACGATCAGGCGCCGGTCTCCGAGGAAGGCGCGTGCCAGACCAATGCGCTGGCGCTGGCCTGCCGACAACATTTCCCCTCCCATCCCCACCGGCGTGTTGTAGCCCTGTGGCAGATCAAGGATCAACTCATGCACCTCGGCCCGCCGCGCAGCTTCGACGATTGCAGAGGGGGCGACTTCCGGGTTCAGCATGGCTATGTTTTCAGCCACGGTTCCCTGAAACAGTTCGACACGTTGCGGCAGAAAGCCAATGTAGCTGCCGATCTGCGCCGCAGGCCAGTCGGTCAGGGCCGCATCGTCAATCCGCACGTGCCCCCGTGACAAGGGCTGCAAGCCCACGAGCGCCCGCGCCAGCGTCGTCTTTCCCGCACCCGATGGCCCGATGATCCCCAAAGATGCGCCCGGAGCCAGATCGAAGCTGATGCCAAGGAGCATCGGGTTCTGCCGGTCGGGAAGCACCACGCTTGCCTCCTCTACCGACAGTCGGCCTTCCGGGGCGGGCAGCGCCATCGGCTCACGGGTGGTGCTGCGGGCATCCAGGATCGCCTGCAGGCGCGCCTTTGCCAGCCGCACCGACAACAGCGACCTCCATCCTGAAATGGACTGCTCCACCGGCGCTGCGGCACGGCCAAGCAGGATCGACGCCGCCATCATCAGTCCGGGGGAGAGTTCGCCGAGTACGACGAGCCAGGTGCCAAGTGCCATGATCGCCACCTGCAGCCCCATCCGCACGAGTTTTGCCGCCGAGCCAAGCACACCGATCCGGTCCGCCGCCAGCGCGCCCTGCGTCTGCGACTGGCTTGCCATGGCTTGCCAGCGATCCCGCAAGGCGCCCGTGTTGCCCATCGCGCGCACAAGATCGGCCTGGCGCAGCAGTTCCTCGGCAAAACGGTTGGTCGTCTGGCCAAGGGCCGCAGCCTCACGGTTCGGGTTGCGCCCCGACATCTCGCCCAGCACGCCCAGAGCCAGAAGGATCACGAGCCCCGCAAGGGCCAAAACGCCAAGGGCTGGATGAAACAGGAAGATCACCCCGACAAAGACCAGGGACCAGGGCGCATCCATCAGGGCTACGAAGAACGGCCCCGCCACAAAGGCACGGACTTCTTGCAGGTCCCGCAGAGGCTGGATGCCGGCTTGCGCGCGAAGGGTGGTGTCTTCAATCAGCGCTTCCATCACGACGGGACCGAGACCTACGTCGATCCGGGTGCCCAGACGCACGGCCAGCCGCTGGCGCAGCGCATCAAAGGCGAAGTAGAACAAAAGGCACAGCGCAGCACCGATGGTCAGGGTTATCAGCGTCGCCCCGCTGCCCGAGGTCATCACCCTGCTGAACAGCTGGATCATGTAAAGCGGTGCGGTCAATATCAGGACGTTGACGAACAGGCTGCTGGCGAAAATCGAAACGATGAGGCCGCGTTGGCCCTGAAATACGCTGCGGACAGTCATGGAAGCCCCCCTGTGAGCCCGCTGAAATCCGCCACTCTGGCGCTAAATGCTGCGAAGCGGCGTCGAAGGACCCGGCCCCCCATGACAGGGGGACCGGGCTGGTGCGTCGGCAAAGCCGTCAGACGATGACGATGTCGATCGCTTCGTAGCCGTAGTTGCCGTCCGAGAAGTCGTTGATCGTCTCGAGCGAGTCGAAGTTGAACGGGTGGTTTCCGCCCACACCGGACAGCAGGAGCGACGTGCCACCGACGCTGAGCAGGGTGTCACCGGTATCGGTGACCGTGGTGGCTAAGTTCAGGGCATCGAACACGATCGACGCGTTCAGACCGGTTGCGCCGCTGATGACGAAGGTGACCACATCGGCATCGCCGTTCATGTCGAAGTCCGTGACCGTGTCGTCCCCATCGGTGGACGAGAAGGTCCCCGTGTTGGCATCCCAGGTCAGGTGAACTTCGAACACGTCCTTGCCGTCGCCGCCGGTGAGGTTGTCATCGCCATCGCCGCCCCACAGGAAGTCGTCGCCATCATCGCCATAAAGGTCGTCAGACCCGGCGTTGCCTTCCAGCTCATCATCGCCGCTGTCGCCAAAGACCAAGTCGTCTTCGGAGCCACCGGTCGCGATGTCGTTGCCGCTTCCGCCATAGATGACATCAGAACCCGACCCACCATCGATCAGGTCGTCGTTCTCGTCGCCCGAAACGTAGTCGTCGCCGGCATCGCCATCCATGGTGTCTTTTCCGGTGCCGCCGTACATGACGTCATTGGCATCACCACCCGACATATAGTCTTTGCCGGCAGAGCCGTACATCAGGTCGGCATCGTTACCGCCCGACATCCAGTCGCTGCCCTGTTCGCCGTCCATCGTATCAGACCCGATGCCGCCGGACATTGTGTCGTTGCCAGACCCGCCGAGCATGTTGTCGTCGCCGTCATTGCCCTGCATGTTATCACGGCCGCCGTTGCCCGACAGGGCGTCGTTCCCGGCATTGCCATAGATGTTGTCGTTGCCCATTCCGCCCGAGACAAAGTCGTCGCCGTCATTGCCGTAAAGCGTGTCGTTGCCGCCATCGCCCCAGATCGAGTCGTTGTCGCCATTGCCTTCGACATAGTCGCGACCGCCGCCGCCGTAGATCTCGTCGCAGCCGTCTTCGCCAAAGATGACGTCGTTGCCGGTGCCACCAAGGATCAGATCATGTCCATCGGCGCCCAGGTCAACTGCTTCGCCGTTCTGCAGCGCTTTAAAGTCGCTGGCGTTGTCGCCGTGGATGGTGTCGTCACCGGCGCCACCACGGATCCAGTCATCGCCCGAGCCGCCTTTCATCGCGTCGTTGCCGGCATCGCCCATCATCGAGTCATCTTCGGACCCGCCATCCATGTCGTCGGCAGCACGGCCACCGAACATGCGATCTTGTCCCGATTCGCCGTACATGTCGTCGCTGGCTGCGCCGCCATCCATGAAGTCATCGCCCGCCCCGCCGTACATGAGGTCCGCGCCGCCAGAGAAGTTGTTGACGCCGCCGCCGGCCCAGGTGTCGGACCCGATGTCGAGATCGGTCGCATTGCCCTGGCGGATGTCGCCGAACAGCTCGTCGTTGCCGTCATTGCCATACACGAGGTCGGCGCCGAGCCCGGCCGAGATACGATCGTTCCCGTTGTCGCCGCTGGTGGTGTCGTCACCTTCGTTGCCGTAGATCGTGTCGTCGTCGTTGCCGCCTTCGATGTAGTCGTTACCGGCTTCGCCTGCGATCACGTCATCGCCGTCTTCGCCATAAATGGTGTCAGCACCGTCGTCAAAAGCGAAGCCGTCGCCGTCGTCGCCGATAATGTTGTCATCGCCCGAGCCGCCTTCGATGTAATCGGACCCTTCGCCGCCGACGATGTCGTCGTCGCCCGCGCCGCCGTAAAGAACGTCGTCTTCGGTTCCGCCATCGATGCGGTCATTGCCGCCTTCACCGTAGATGGTGTCGTTGCCAGCGCTGCCGTCGAGGCAATCGTTTCCTTCGGGGTTGCCGCCGTGGAAGTCATCTCCGTAGATGAGGTCCTTGTCATTGCCGCCGTCGATCTTGTCGTCGCCAGCCATGCCATAGATCGTGTCGCAGCCATCCTCGCCGACAATCTCGTTGTTGTCGCGGTTGCCGACGATGAAATCATCGCCCTGATCGCCGGCGTAGTTGTCAGGCGAGCCGCCGAGCCGCAGATCAACCTGATCGTCGCCGACTGTGCCGGTGCCTGTCACTTGATTGTTGCCTGCTGCTTTGGACAGGTCTACCGCGCAATCTTCGATGACGGGTTCTGCCCAGGGAATAAAGCTGGTTGCCATGATGTCTTTCTCCATGAGTGAATCGTCGGACGGTGCAGTTAAAATACGGTCAGAGCGATTCTTGTTGAAATTGTCCTTTAAGCCAGAGAGCAAAAAGCTCTCCGGGTTTTGTTATCAAAGCTGATTCTCTGTAGAGCGGATGCCCCAGTTCTGGGGCAAAGTATCCACAATGACCGGAAAGATATCTGCAATGACCGGCAGTGCAGCGTTCCAGGCACGCAGTCCGTTTTCCTTGATTGCGGGGCCACCCATCGTGCCGAGGACGAGACCCGCCAGGAACAACAGGACCACACCCCGACTGCGGCGTGCCGGGCGCGTCTGACCCGCGGCCAGACCTTCCGCCACCGCCGCTTTCAGGATCGGGGCGAGTTCGATCCGCAGGGCCCCGTCGATGCGGTTGAGCGATCCTTCCAGCCGGTCAAGCCGATCGTCCGGCAGCGCGGCATCCGGTGCCGTCTGGGCTTGCAGTCGGCGAAGCAACTCGCCCAGGTCCTTGCGCCGGGCCAGCGCAAAATCACCCTCGGTGAGGGCGCGCAAAAGAGCACGGCTGTCCGGGGTCAGTCCGCTAGCGCCCGCGGGCGGGACTGCTGTGGCAGGCTTTGCGCGGGTCGCAGGACGCTCGTCCATGGGGGCATTCTGGTTCACGATGAGAGTCCCTCCATGGTAGGCAGCGAAGACTGCCATGTCAGCATCTGCGCAATCTCGGCCCGTGAAGTGACGTTCAGTTTGCTCAGCACACGCTTGGAATAAGTGGCGAAGGACTGTTCCTGCACCCCCATGCGCAGTGCGGCGACCCGGTTCGACATGCCGCGCTGCAAAAGAGCGGCAACCCGCGCCTCGGTTGCAGTCAACCCCAGGCTGCGGGCCACCCGCTCTACCTGATCAGGCTCCGGCGGTACGGGGATCATCAGCGTGACAAGCGCTTCGGATGGGCCCCCTGCGGGAAAGCGCGAGAGTGTTGCAGGAACGCGGCTGCCGTCGGTAGTGGGCAAAAGGAGCGAATGCTCGGTGTTTATTGCGGCCAGGCAGGATTTTACGGCCGCTCGCAGCAATCGCGTGCCTTGATCGCTGGCCGCAGTCAGCCCGCCGCGTCCACGGGCAAGAACCCTTCCTTCCCGGATCAGCCGCCGTGCTTGCGGGTTCATGCGCAAGATCAGACCTGCAGCATTCACCACCAGAACGGCCGCAGGAATCTTTGACAGTACCATCCACAACAGTGCCGCATCCTGCCCTTCGCCATGCCCGGTTTCATGAGGTCGCTGGTCAGGAAGGCTTTCCAAACAGCGGCGGCGCAACACTGGCCAGACCGACAGGTCCCGATGCAACGTGGCGGCATCCGGCGGCAGGCCATCAAATCGCAGGAAGAGGATATCCTCCTGTCCGCCTGCGCTTTGACATGCGAGCCGAAGCCATGTGTGTTTTCGGGATGGACGGAGGCCCATGTGGATACCTGTCGTGTCATCCCCGACGGGGTCCTCTGCGGCGGTGTCAGGTGCGTGGCTGAAAAGGATCTGCGACCCTGGCTCCGGATCCAAAGCCTGAGCAGGGGCCGAAGTCGTTCCAGACCCAAGTCCGGTCATCCCCGCGACGGGCGTTGCCACCTCTTTGTCCGGCCCGATCAGGGCGATCGTCCGGTTCGACCCCGCAAGGCGGGCGGACGCGAGCAGGTCGCAATGTCGTGCCGGGGATGCCCCGGCACCGACGGGCATCGGCGCCTCGTGCTCACCAGGGGAAAGCGGGTCAATAGTCCACAGTTTCCGGCCCTCGTGCGCGGCCCGGTTCGGTTTGTTCATTGCGCGTTCTCCGTGCCCGATCACGCGACATGCCTGTCATTGGGCCGACGGATACCTGTCGGCTGAACACTGTTCAGTCGCGGCATCCGCGGAAATCATTCGGTCTCAGTTTCAGGTAGTCTTTGTGCGGGTTGCTGGTTCTGTTGGATCGTCTTAAAATGTCGTCCGGTTCGATGCAGGCCAAGTGCGGTGGCCTTCCATCAAGGAGCGTTAATAGCTTGGCTCTTCGTTAACACTATTTTAAACTTTGGGTAATTTCATTGATGACTCGCAAGCAGGCTCAAATTTACAGAGGCGCCAGGTTTTCTGGCTGTCCCGTCAGTTCTCCGCTGTGCCGGGAAAGAAAAGCGCGGCGTAAGCGAGGGGTGCCTCGAACCGTGTCATCGTCGTAGCCGGCGTCATCGGCGGCATCGGAGGCGGACCAGGTGGTTTCGGTCAGTGAAGCACCAGGGCGGGCAAAGCGCAGGGTCCGCCAGTCCGCCGCCATCTGCCCGGCCGCGCACAGTGCCGCGAGATCCCGAAGCCGGAAGCATTGCGCCCCACGGATTTCGATCAACCCCTCACGGTCAAGCCGGGCCAGAACCCGGCTGATCGTTTCGACTGAACTTGCCAGAAGATTGGCCATATCGAGACGTGGCAGGTCGAGGGTTAGAAAACCCGCATTCGCCGAGATCGGTTGATAGGGCATCCAGCGCGTTGCAAGCACCAGAAAACAGACAACTCGCTCCTCTGCCGACAGGCGGGAAAGCGCATCCGACAACCAGCGGGCCTGACCTAGCTTGATGGCCCGCAACTCTGCCAGCGCCTGGCACAGCGACGGATGCAGCGCCTGCAACACTGCCGCCCGGTCGGGACGAACGACCCAAAGCCGGGCCTCCGTCGCGGTTTCCATCACCAGGCGGCCCTGCGGATCATGACCGGTTTCGATCAGATCGCCGGGCATGAGCAGGGTGGCAATCTGGGTCCGGCCGCTCTCGCACGCGAACTGTTGACGCACATAGCCTTCGGTCAGCAGAGCGATGCCCGGCACGGATGAATGGCCAGAAACACACGGACCGAAGGGTGCGACCTGCGGCGGCAGATCCAGTCGTGATAGTGCGCAGCCAAGATCTATGCGCGCATCGGCGCTTAGTCCCGAAAACACGATCGGAGATATCCGTGCGACGTCAAAACCTAAAAGATCACGCTTCATGATCAATCCATCAAAAAACATTCCAGCCCGGCAAGCAGGCCAACCGAAAACCGGCCGACGCGTGCGCCTGACCGCTGTGCTGAATACTGACACTGAAAATCACTCGTGATTAATAACTACCCTCGCTCCACGAATCGGTGGAGTTCATGGCCCTGTCCAGCGAAAACTGCCTTGCACTGACAATGCACGATTCGGACACAATAGTCATTGACGGAACGCAATGACCACGCGGCACGGCGCAATGCGTCTGCTTTTCGACTTCGGCCTGCGCCGCGCCGTTCGTCGGTGATAGAACTGATCTTTCGGCGGTGAACATGGGGTGACAAAGTGGCAGGAGTGGCGACCAGCCGGGCGGAGAACGATGCGTTCGTAGCCTTACGGGCGACAGTCCTGGAACGCGTCCCTCATTCGCTGCAAGCTGTCTTGAAGGGTGGGCTTTACAGCCAGTCTATCGCTGCAGGCAAATCCTTTGCCCTCACCGACGAGACCTCGCGCGGGGTCGTGACAGCAGGCATTCTGACCCTGACAAGGACAGACGAGGCAGGGGGGCGTCAGATTGTCCAGATTCTGGACAAAGGCGCCCCGTTTGGCGCAGCCGCAGCTGCAGGGGATGCGCTTGTCGCACTTGCTCCGGCGAAACTTCTTCTATTTGACGCCGCCATTCTGGCTGGTCTGCTCGTAGAGGCCCCGGCTCTTGAAAGACTGTTGGCAGCGGCGGACCGCGAGGAGATGCGCCGGGAGCAAGAGCGTATCCTGATGCTGGGCGGACGAAAGATCAGCACGCGGCTTGCGGCTTTGGTCTTGCAACAGTGGCGTCGGGGTACCGGCACGGCGATGGTAGAGCTGCCGCTGCCGCGCGTCGATCTTGCAGCCTATCTCGGCGGAAGGGTGGAAACGCTGAGCCGCGCCGTAACGGAGCTGCGAGAGGCGGGCTGCCTGCAGTTTCATGACCGTGGGCGCATCGAAATCCTCAGCCTGGAGCGGCTGCAGGACTATGCCGGGCCAGACGCAATCCGGACGCCGTCAGCGGACTGGATGGCACAATAGCCTCAGTGGACCGCGCGCTCAGGTCAGCGCGCGGCGAAATGAAGTTCGATAGAGGTTCGACAGTTCGGCCAGCGATGCTGAGCTGAGGCCGAAAATCACCCTTTCACCACCAAAGACGCCCACAACCGAGACCGGAACGCCTGCATCCTCACCTGCGGCGATCAACGCGGCCGCCGCTGCGGAATTGCAAGCCACGAGGTAGCGGGCCTGATCCTCAGCAAACAGCGTGGCCGTGTCGTCCGTCTCCAATGCCAGCCCGAGGCCCGCGCCTTCAGCCATCTCGAAGGCGGCAAGGGCGAGCCCGCCGTCCGAAAGATCGGTTGCAGCCTGCAGGTGGCGGGCTTGCGCGCGTACGAATTCGCCATGCCGCCGCTCTGCCGCGAGGTCAACGGGCGGCGCGTCCCCCGCCTCGATGCCGAACGCCTCGGCCAGCAGGGCCGACTGCCCGAGATGCCCCCGCGTAATCCCGATCATCACGGCCAGATCGCCCGGTCGGGGGCGCCCGGCAATCAGATCCTCCAGTGAGTCGAGCAGCCCAATTGCCCCGATGGTGGGCGTGGGCAGGATGGGGCTGCCATCGGTTTCGTTGTAAAGCGACACGTTGCCCGACACGATGGGCATATCGAGTGCGGCCACCCCGGCGCTGATGCCTTTGATCGCGCCCACCATCTGGCCCATGATCTCGGGCTTTTCGGGGTTGCCGAAGTTGAGATTGTCGGTGGTGGCAAGGGGTCGCGCCCCCACGGCGCAGAGGTTGCGATAGGCCTCGGCCACCGCCTGCTTGCCACCCTCAAAGGGGTTGGCCTTCACGTAACGCGGCGTGACGTCAGAGGTAAAGGCGAGCGCCTTGCCCGTACCGTGCACCCGCACCACACCCGCCGCGGCCCCCGGCACCAGCACGGTGTCGGCGCCGACCTGAGCATCATATTGCTCCCACACCCAGGCCTTGTGGGCATAGCTCGGGGCGCCGATCAGGGCACGCAGCCCCTCGATGGCGTCAATCGGGGGCACCGCACCCAAGGGCGCCGGAGCAGGGGTCTCGACCCAGGGGCGGTCATATTCCGGGGCAGAGGAAGAAAGCTTCGATAGCGGCAGGTCTGCCTTCACCACGCCCTTGTGCAAGATGAGGAAGCGGTCCTCGCGGATCGTCTCGCCCACAATGGCGAAATCCAGATCCCATTTGACGAAAATTGCCCGGGCCACCGCTTCCATCTCGGGCTTCAGCACCATGAGCATCCGCTCCTGGCTTTCCGACAGCATCATCTCGTAGGCGGTCATCCCCGGCTCGCGCTGCGGCACGGCGTCAAGGTCGAGCCGGATACCAAGGCCCCCCTTGTCCCCCATCTCGACTGCCGAGCAGGTCAGCCCCGCGGCCCCCATGTCCTGGATCGAAATCACGGCGCCCGAGGCCATCAGCTCGAGGCACGCCTCCAGCAGGCGCTTTTCGGTGAAGGGGTCGCCGACCTGCACAGTCGGGCGCTTTTCCTCGATCGTGTCGTCGAACTCGGCCGAGGCCATGGTGGCACCGCCGACGCCGTCGCGGCCGGTCTTGGCACCAAGATAAACCACCGGCATGCCCACGCCGGAGGCTATCGAGTAGAAGATCTTGTCCGCATCCGCGATACCCGCGGCAAAGGCATTGACGAGACAGTTGCCGTTGTAACTGCGGTGAAAGCGCACTTCCCCCCCCACCGTGGGCACGCCGAAGGCATTGCCATAGCCGCCGATGCCTTCGACCACGCCCTTGACCAGATGCCGGGTCTTGGGGTGCGACGGCACACCGAACGACAGCGCGTTCATCGCGGCAATGGGTCGCGCGCCCATGGTGAAGACGTCGCGCAGGATGCCGCCCATACCAGTGGCCGCCCCCTGATACGGTTCGATGTAGGAAGGGTGGTTATGGCTCTCCATCTTGAAGATCACTGCAAGCCCGTCGCCGATGTCCACAACGCCCGCATTCTCACCCGGTCCGCAGATCACCTGCGGCCCGGTGGTGGGCAGGGTGCGCAGCCATTTCTTCGACGATTTATAAGAACAATGCTCGTTCCACATCGCAGAAAAGATGCCCAACTCGGTGAAAGACGGCGCGCGCCCGATGATCCCCAGCAGCCGCTGATACTCGTCTGGTTTCAATCCGTGGCTTGCTACCAGTTCGGAGGTGATTGCGGGTTCGGTCACGGGGTTGGACATCGGGGCCTCCGGCCAAGCGAAACTAGAGGGCTGATAAGACAACCGACAGCACAACGAAAGGTCGCAGCCCGGCCTCGCAGAAGTTTTTTGCCCTTCACACGAATAAATTTCGCCCCGCTGTCGAAATCGGCAGAGTAGCAACGTCCTTGGTTCACGAACCACTTCAATGCATATAGGAAACCCCCGAATGACCTTCCCGATCACGTCACTTTACGTCCTGCCCCTGATCCCGATCTTCTTTTGGCTGTTCATCCGCGTCTCGTCGCGGCGGACCGTGCTCAAGGCCTCTATCGGGAATGCGAACGATACCCTCCTGCACGAACGCATCCGTCATCACGGCAACTTTGTCGAATGGGTGCCCTTCGTTCTGATCCTGATGCTGCTGGCCGAGGCGAATGGCGGCAATTCCATCGCCATCCATTCTGCCGGTGGTCTTCTGGTGTTGGGCCGGGTGTTGCATCCGATGGGCCTCAAGGCCGACCACCCCGCCCATCCCCTGCGTATCGCAGGCAACTCGACGAACTTGCTTTCGGTGGTCATCCTCACTGTCGTCATCGCCATGGCCCGTTTCGGCTTCTGAACCCCCACAACCTCAAGGACAAACATCATGCAATACATGCTTCTTATCTACGGTGACCCGGATGTTGAACCCGTCTACGGAACTCCTGAATTCAGCACGATGATGGCAGGTTATGCCACGCTGAGCCAGACGTTGAACGCCGATGGCGTGATGCGGAGCGGCGAAGGGCTGCAAGGCGTCGAAACTGCCACCTCGTTGCGGATGCGCGGTGGCAAGGTGGAAACGATGGACGGCCCGTTTGCCACTACCAAGGAACATCTGGGCGGCTACTATGTGATCGACGTGCCCGACCTTGATGCCGCCCTGAAGTATGCGGCGCTGGTTCCGTCGGCGCACTATGGCACCATCGAGGTGCGCCCGCTGATGACCTACAACCCGGCAGGCGACTAAGCGATGTCCGCCTCCGCAACCATCAGCGTCACCCGCGCCATCGAGGCGGTGATGCGCGACGACCGGGGGCGGCTGCTTGCGGCACTGATTGCGCGTCTGCGTGATTTCCAACTGGCCGAGGACGCGCTGCAAGAAGCCGCGATCTCGGCCATGTCGCATTGGGGCCGGTCCGGGCTTCCCGCCTCGCCGCAAGGCTGGCTTTTGCGGGTGGCGCTGCGCAAGGCCATCGACCGGCTGCGAGGCGCGGCACGTGATGCCCGCAAGTCTGCCGATCTGACGCGGCTTGCGGTGGACGAAGCCTGCGAGACGGACCCCGAGATGATCCCTGACGAACGTCTGCGCCTGATCTTCACCTGTTGCCACCCGGCCCTTGACCCCAAAAGCCGGGTCGCTCTGACCCTGCGCACCGTCGCAGGACTGACAACGTCCGAGATTGCCCGCGCCTTCCTGGATGCCGAACCGACGATGGGACAGCGGTTGTCGCGCGCCAAGGCCAAGATCGCGGCCGCGCGCATTCCCTTTGGCATTCCCGGCCCCGAAGACTGGCCGGAACGCCTGCAATCGGTGCTGGCGGTTATCTATTTGATTTTCAACGCAGGTTACAGCAGCGGCCCCCTTCAAGGGCGCGACCTCTGCGAAGAGGCGATTTTCCTTGCGCGGCTCTTGGACAGCCTGCGTCCCGGCGAGGCAGAAGCTGAAGGGGCGTTGGCGCTCTTGCTCATCACCCATGCGCGGCGTGCGGCGCGTGTGGGACCGGATGGCGCCACCGTTCCGCCGCCCGAGCAGGATCGCACCCTGTGGGACCAGGCGATGATCGAAGACGGGGTTGGTCTTATTGACCGCGCGATGCAACGGCGCGCCAACGGCCCCTACCAGATAAAGGCGGCAATCGCCGCGCTGCATTGTGCCCAGGGGCCAACGGACTGGCTGCAACTCGCACTCCTATATAGCCGCCTTCTGACCATGGAGCCCACGCCAGTGGTCGGTTTGAACCACGCCGTTGCCCTGGCGCACGCAGGTGCGCTGGACATGGCCTGGCAGGCGATGGAGGCGCTGGCAGACGAGATAGAGGCCTATCAACCCTACCACGCGGCGCGGGCAGACCTGCTGCACCGACTCGGGCGGCGGGAAGACTCACTTGCAGCTTTTGACCGCGCGATTGCCGGTGCATCTTCGGCTGCCGACGCTGCATTCCTGATAAAGCGCCGGGCCGAAGCGGCATCTTCCCCGGCATCCTGAGGAAACCCGCCAAGGCGCAAAAAAAAGGCCGAGCTTTCGCTCGGCCAAGTCCAACAGGGAGGTTGCAAGACCACGGCAAAGGCCGCGTTCTCACAACGCTCAAAATAGTGCCTTGCGGAGCAATCTTCAACCTCGATGATGCTGCAATTGCAGCATGGCGGACATGTGTTGCACGCATGCCTTGGTCGCCGCTCTCAAATCTGCTGGCGCTTGCGGTAGGTCATGATTTCGTCGGTCACGAAATCGCGAAAGGCTGCGACGCGTTTTGAATGGCGCAATTCCTCGGGGTAAGCTAGAAAAACAGGGACTTCGGCGCTTTCTATGGTGTCGAGCACGCGTACAAGGTTGGAGAAATCCTCGGTGATGTAGTCGGGCAGGACGCCAATTCCCAAGCCGTTCAGAACCCCCTGCAACACACCGAAGTAGTTGTTCACTGTAAGAGTGGAAGGGATGTCGTGACTCATCAATTCCTGGACCAGCAGTGCGCCGGCCTGAACTTGCGGCGTTCCGGCATGCTGGCTGATCAGGCGGTGCTGGGTCATGTCGTCCATCGTGACGGGAACGCCGTTCTCCTTCAGGTAATCCGGTGTTGCGTAAAGCCGCATCCTGATGTTCATCAAGCGTTTGCGGATCAGGTCAGCCTGGCTCGGCTCCTTCATGCGGATTGCGACGTCCGCCTCGCGCATCGGCAGGTCGAGGACGCGCTCTTCAAGCATGAGGTCGATCTTGAGGCTGGGATACTTCTTGTAAAGACTGGCCAGCCGAGGCGCCAGCCACAGCGTGCCAAAGCCGGTAGTCGTCGTCACGCGCAACTCGCCAAAGACTTCGTCTTCACTGTCACGGATGCGCGCCGCCGTCGCATCCAGCCGTTTGACCATCGCCTGCGTTGCATCGAACAGCAGCTCTCCCTGTTCGGTCAGGATAAGCCCCCGCGCATGGCGGTGAAACAGCGTGACACTGAGCGACTCCTCTAGCGCCCTGATCTGCCGACTGACCGCAGATTGGCTCAGATGCAACACCTCTCCCGCATGGGTCAGGCTGCCCTTTTCTGCCACCCCGTGAAAAATCCTCAGCTTATCCCAGTCCATGACCCTACCCGATGTTTGCGGAACCGACCCTAGCATGCCGTCCGCCATGTCTGCCAAGAAATCTAGCTGTGCGCCAATACCGTCAATACCAT
>Ga0105046_10001188_pt1 | contig 39574 bp, 39 predicted proteins | sample MAT03_FD_78385 | JGI IMG/M metagenome (GOLD analysis project Ga0105046, IMG submission 78385) | Freshwater microbial communities from Lake Fryxell liftoff mats and glacier meltwater in Antarctica - MAT-03 (megahit assembly) | ecosystem: Environmental > Aquatic > Freshwater > Ice > Liftoff... | reverse complement strand
TTGGGCCGTAGTATCGCAGACCGGAAGCCCTATGAACAAAGTATGAAGAGATGAGTTGTCCGTTGTCAGTTGTCCGTCGTGATGGTCGGAAGCCTGGCAACCAGCGACCGACAACCGACAACCACGCATGAAGCTCTCCGTCATCATCGTCAACTACAATGTGCGGGCCTATCTGGAGCAGTGCCTGCGCACGGTGTTCGAGGCCTTGCAAGGCATTGAAGGCGATGTGTTCGTGGTGGACAACCAGAGTACGGACGGCAGCGTGGAGATGGTGCGGGAGAAATTCCCACAGGTGAAGCTGATCGCGAACCCGGACAACGTGGGCTTCAGCCGGGCGAACAACCAGGCGATCCGTGCGAGCGAAGCCGAATACGTGGTGCTGTTGAACCCGGACACCGTGGTGGGCGAAGAAGTGTTCCACAAAGTGCTCGCCTTTCTGGACAGCCATCCGAAAGCCGGTGGCCTTGGTGTGAAGATGATCGACGGCACCGGCGCGTTCCTGCCCGAAAGCAAACGCGGCTTGCCAACACCAGCCGTCGCGTTCTACAAGATCATCGGCCTCACACGCCTGTTCCCGCACAGCCGGATCTTCGGCCGCTACCACCTGGGGCACCTTCCCGAGAACGAAGCCGCACCGATCGAGATCCTCTCCGGGGCGAGCATGTTCCTGCGCACCAAGACCCTGGAGGAAGTGGGCCTGCTGGACGAGAGCTTCTTCATGTACGGCGAGGACATCGATTTGAGCTACCGCATAACGCTGGGCGGTTATGAGAACTGGTACTTCCCGGACGCGCGCATCATCCACTACAAGGGCGAGAGCACCAAGAAGAGCAGTGTGAACTACGTGTTCGTTTTCTACAACGCCATGGCCATCTTCGCGCAGAAGCACTTCACGCGGCGCGGCACGGATTTCTTCAGCCTGCTGATCAACGGCAGCATCTACCTCAGCGCGGCGGCGGCGATCGTCGTGCGGTTCCTGCGCAGGGCCTTGCTACCCATGTTGGACGCCCTGGCCTTGATAGCATGCCTCTGTCTTGTGCCTGACGCCATCGCCTGGAGTTGGGTCGGCACCTGGCCGATGCTCTGGACCTTCGCCCAGTGGACCCTGCCCACCGTGGCGGTGCTTGCGTTCTTCGGTGGGTATGATAAACCCGTTCGTTTGTTGCGCGCCCTGCTCGGCAGCGGGATCGCCGCCGCGATGGTCATCTTCCTCATCGGGCTTCCCAGTATCGCGGACGGCTGGCAACTGCGCGCGCTGATCCTGGCCATCTGGATCGGTGTTCCCTTGACCGTACGCCTCATCCTGCATCTTCTTCGTGCTCGTGGGTACAGCCTGCGCGATCGCGAACGGCAGCGTGTGCTCGCGATCGGCGGTGCGGAAGAAGCGAAACACGCCCTCGCCTTGCTCTGGCAGACCCATTTCGGCCTAGGCCGGCAAAAGCAGATGGACGCCGATCAAGCCAATGCCCCGGATGCCGTCCAACAGGTGCGCAGGAAGATCCGCAAACATGGCATCGATGAGGTGGTGTTCTGTGCCAGCGACCTGAAGTGGGGCCGCATCATCGAATTGATGGAAGAGTTGCGGCGTAGTGGTGCGATGTTCAAGATCGCCCAACCCGCCCGCGAGTTCATCATCGGACCCAGCAGCATCGAGAGCATCAGTGATCTGCACATCATGGAGCAGCACGCCGTTCACAGTTCCGCGGGCCGCCGCACCAAGCGGGTCATGGACATCTGCGTCGCGGTGTTGCTGGCCATCGCCTTTCCGGTCACCATTTGGTTCGTGGGCTCACCAACGAACTTCGTGCGCAACTGGTGGAATGTCCTTGTTGGGCGCAAGAGTTGGGTGGGTTATCACCCCGGCTACGACGGAGCGCTGAAACTTCCGCCGATCAAACGGGGCATCCTCGATCCACTGGTGACCATGGGCCCGGTGAGCGACCTGGTCGTGGCACGCATCAACATCATCTATGCGAAGGACTACCGTGCCTGGGATGACCTGCGGCTGGTGATCCGGGGCTTCCGCTCGCTCGGTCGCGCATAGCTCGATCAGCAACAGCGAAGGCCCGATCGGGCATCGGCACCCATCGTTACCTTTGGCCGGCATCCTTCCCGGGTGCGTCCGAACATGTCGCAGATCGAGATCCTGCTGCCCAAGATGGGCGAAAGCGTTGCCGAGGCCACCATCATCAAATGGCTGAAGAACCCCGGCGACCGGGTGGAGGCCGATGAGCCCATCGTGGAGATCGCCACGGACAAGGTGGACAGCGAGGTGCCGGCGCCGGAGGCCGGCGTACTGTCCGAACAATTGGTCAAGGAAGGCGACGTGGTGAAAGTGGGGCAACCCATCGCACGGATCGGTGGCCAGGCAGCAAGCGCGCCCGCACCGGAGAAAGCATCGGAAGCGGCCAAACCCGCACCCGCCCACGGCGGCAATGGGCGTGCGGTGATCGTCGCTCAAAGCAGCGCGCCTGTTGCAGTGGTGGAACGCACCGGACCCAGTGGTAAATTCTACAGCCCGCTTGTGCGCAACATCGCGAAGAGCGAAGGCGTGAGCGTAGCCGAACTGGAAGCGATCGCCGGTTCTGGAGAAGGTGGCCGCGTTACGAAGAAGGACCTTTTGGATTACCTCCCAAAGCGCGGAGCCAGCGTTCCGGTGCAGAAAGCCACGAACGCCCCGGCACCACCGAGCACACCGCCGGAACCGCAAGCCCCGAAAGTGACCCCAGGCCAGGGCGACGAGCTGATCGAGATGGACCGTATGCGCAGGCTGATCGCCGACCATATGGTGATGAGCATGCGAACCAGCCCGCATGTGACCAGTTTCGTGGAGGCGGACGTGACCAATTTGGTGCAGTGGCGCGACAAGGTGAAGAAGAGCTTCGAGCAAAGGGAGGGAGAGAAGCTCACCTTCACCCCGGTGTTCATCATGGCCATCGCGCAGGCGATCAAGGAAATGCCCATGATCAACGTGCAGGTGGACGGCTACACCATCATCAAAAAGAAGGACATCAACATCGGCATGGCGGCGGCGCTGCCCAGCGGCAACCTCATCGTACCGGTGATCAAGAACGCCGACCGGCTGAACCTCACAGGCCTGGCCAAAGCCGTGAACGACCTCGCCAACCGGGCCCGCCTGGGCAAGTTGCAACCCGACGAGATCAGTGGCGGCACGTACACCATGACCAACGTAGGCACCTTCGGCAATGTGCTGGGCACCCCGGTGATCAACCAGCCGCAAGTGGCCATCATGGCCACGGGCGCCATCCGGAAAAAGCCAGCAGTGATCGAAACACCACAAGGCGACCTTGTCGGCGTTCGGCACATGATGTTCCTCTCCCACTCCTACGACCACCGCGTGGTGGACGGTGCCCTCGGCGGGCGCTTCGTGCGCCGGGTCGCCGACATCCTGGAGGCCTGGTCCGTGGAGCAGGAGTACTGAACAACCCGGCCCAAGGAAAGTTCTACATTTAGCCGCTCTATCCATCGGAACCAAGACGCGCTCAGCAATGAAGAACGGCTACGCTGCCCTTTGCATCATCGGCCTCTCCCTGGGGTCCTTCACAGCCAACGCGCAAGGAGACAATACTTCGTTCAACTGGAAATTCGAGGAGGCCAACAAGTTGATGGAGGAGAAACTCTTCAACCAGGCCGCGGACATCTGGAAGCAGTTGTTGGAGACCGATACGGAAAACGCGAACCTCCAGTACAAAGTCGGGCTCTGTTACTTCAGTTCGTACAACCAGAAGGCCGAGGCCCTCCCTTATCTGGAGCGTGCCTCACAGCTCCGCAAGTCCGGGGAGTCCGGTTCGTTCAACGTGGCGGGCTACGATCCCTTCGAACCGAAAGAGCGCAACGCCCCGGTGGAAGTGGACTACTACCTCGCCCGCGCCTACCACCTGAACAACCAGTTCGACCAGGCGGATCTACAGTACAAAAAGTTCATGGACGAGGCGGACGAGCGCCACGAACTGCGCCCGCTGGCAGCAAGGGGTGTGGAACAAACCGCCAACGCGCGCGCGCTGCAAGCCTCGCCCATGGCGTACCAGGTATCCAACGTGGGGCCGGTGATCAACAACGACCACCCTGACTTCAGCCCGGTGCTTTCGGTGGACGGCAACGCCCTGTTCTACACCTCCCGCCGCGTGCGTGCGGATAGTTCCAATGCGGACGTGCTGGACTTGATCGCCGGACTTCCGTTCGAGAACATCTACGTGAGCTACAAGAACCGCGAAGGCGTGTGGCAGACCCCTGAATTGCTCAACATCAACCCCACCGGTCCTGGCCACCTGGCTTCGGTGAACGTGGCGGCCGATGGCCAGACGCTGTACATCTACCGCGATGATGGCGGCGATGGCAACATCTACGAGAGCAAGCTGGTGGGTGAGGTATGGAGCGATCCGGTGCTCATGGGGTCGGACATCAACACCAAGGCCTGGGAGCCGCACGGCACGCTCAGCGCTGACGGGAACACCTTCTACTTCATCAGCGATCGCGCTGGTGGCATGGGTGGCCGCGACATCTACCGGGTTGTGCGCCTGCCGAACGGCGAGTGGAGCAAAGCCCAGAACCTGAGCAGCGTGGTGAACACCCGTTACGACGAGGACGGTGTCTTCATCCACCCTAACGGGCGCACGATGTACTTCAGTTCCATAGGCCACAACTCCATGGGTGGCTTCGACATCTTCTACACCGATATGCAGGAGGATGGAACGTGGTCGCAGCCCACGAACCTGGGCTCTCCGTTGAACACCGCCGATGATGATGTCTTCTTCATCACCACCGCTGATGGCCGCCGCGGCTACTTCAGCTCCGACCAGATCGGTGGCTACGGTGAGAAGGACATCTACTTCGTTGACCTTCCCTCGGAAATGGAGGCCGAAGGGCTTACCGTACTCAAAGGCTACATCATCCCCGCGCCCGGCGAATCCCTGCCTCCCTCGACCATTCTTTATGTGACCGACAAGAGCACCGGTGAAGTGAAAGCCTACAAGCCCCGTCAGCGTGACGGTGTGTACGTGGCCATCCTCCCGCCCTGCCGCGAGTACAACCTGGATTACCGGGTGAACGATGTGACCGTGCATACCGAGGACATTTTCGTGGAGTGCGAAAGCGCCTACCAGGAGATCAACAAAGAGATCTACCTGAGTCCGGTCTCGCTCGCAGGCCCGGCCAGCATCTTGGATCTGCCCAAGGGATCGCCTCCGGGTAAAAGAGAGAAGGGCGAACCGGTGGAACGCCCGCTCACCGACGCCGAAGTGCGTGAGCGCGCCAGTAAGCATACCGCTCCCGACGCCAGCTACGCGGATGAGTTCGCCAAGTTCTATGCGTACAACGTGAAGGACATCGACCAGGCGGAGGCCCGTTGGGTGCAATTCATCGACGTGGTGGTCGGGTTGATCACCAAGAACGGACAAGCTCTTGTGGTGATCGAGGGCAGCGCCTCGAAAGTGCCCACGCGCACCTTTGGCACCAACGAGAACCTGAGCCGCCAGCGCATGGAGGATGCGCGTATCCGCCTGGTGGAGGCCGTGCGAGACCGTGGCCAGGATCCCGACAAGCTGAGGCTGGAAGCGGTGAACAACCTGGTTCAGGGCCCCCGCTACCAGGGTGACTTCAAGGACACGGAGAAGTACGGCAAGTTCCAGTACGTGAAGCTGAAAGTCAGGTAGATCAGCGTCCCGCGCTGTGCGCGGATCGTGAAAAGATCGAGGAACCCCGGCTCAAGGCCGGGGTTCCCTATTTCACACCTTTGCAGCCATGCCATTGACCCTCGAAAAACCCCTCGCCTTCTTCGACCTGGAAACCACCGGTGTACGCATCGGACGGGACAGGATCGTGCAGATCGGTATCGTGCGCTTGATGCCCGGCGGAACACGTGAGACCTACCAGACCCTGGTTCGCCCGGGCATTCCCATTCCAGCGGAGGCCACGGCCATTCACGGCATAACGGACGCGGATGTGACCGATGCGCCGCCATTGGAGGATCTGGCCACCTCGGTCCTTGAACAGCTCGCGGGGTGTGATCTCGCAGGGTTCAACTGCCTCCGCTTCGATGTGCCTTTCCTTGCAGAGGAGTTTCACCGGGTGGGCACCGACTGGAACCATGCCGCACTGCGCGTTGTGGATGTGCAGCGCATCTTCCACCAGATGGAGCCACGCAACCTTAGTGCGGCATTGAAGTTCTACTGCGGACGGGAACACACCGGTGCGCACGATGCGCTCGCCGACGTAGAGGCCACTGCCGATGTGCTGCTAGCCCAACTGGAGCGCTATCCCGAAAAGCTGCAAGGTTCCGTGGCCTTCCTCGGAGAGTTGAGCGGCGACCGCCAACGCAGTCCCGATGCTGCCGGCAAATTGAAGTTCGACGACCGCGGCGGCATCTGCCTCGCGTTCGGCAAGTACGCCGGTTGGACCCTGGAGAACATCGGGCGCAACGACCCTGGTTATCTGCAATGGCTCATGACCAAGGCGGAACTGCCGGGCAGCACGCTCGCCGTGATGCGCAATACGCTCGCCGACCTTCACATCTGAGCGATGAAGATCGTCTGCATCGGCCGCAACTACGGCGAACACGCCAGGGAACTCGGCAATACGATACCCGACGAGCCCGTCGTCTTCCTCAAGCCGCCCAGTGCGCGCATTCCCCTTGGAGGCCCGATCCGGCTTCCGGCCTTCAGCAAAGACATCCACCACGAGGTCGAACTCGTTTACTCCATCGCACAACGCGGCGGAAGAGCAGTCGCCGATCGGGTGACCATCGGACTCGATCTCACTGCACGGGATGTGCAACTGGACCTCAAGCAGAAAGGACTGCCTTGGGAGAAAGCAAAAGCCTTCGATGGCTCTGCGTACGTGGCCGATGTGTTGGCCGCAGTGGAGTCCTTTCCTGCCGGTCACCACGTGGACTTCCTGCTCAAAAAAAACGGGCAGGTCGTTCAAAGCGGGCACAGCGGCCAGATGCTCTTCGATGTACCGACCTTGATCGCGCATGTGGAGCGTTACATGGCGCTGGAGACCGGCGACCTGCTGTTCACAGGCACACCGGCGGGTGTAGGCCCCATCAAGGCCGGCGACCGGCTCGAAGGTTACTTTCTAGGCGAACTGCTCTTCGACCTGGACGTGGTGGACGGTACCGCTACCGGGCGGTAGGATACCTTTGCCGCCCATGACCAAGATCGTCCAGGTAGGCAACATCGCGTGCGGAGCCGACCAGCTCTTCCTCATCAGCGGCCCGTGCGTGATAGAGACGGAGAGCATCATGCTGCGCACCGCCGAGAAGCTGAAGGAGGTGAGCGAGCGCATGAAGGTTCCTGTGATCTATAAGAGCAGTTTCACCAAGGACAACCGGAGCAGCGTTGATTTCTACCAGGGGCCCGGCCTGGACGAAGGATTGAAGATGCTCGAGCGCATCAAGAAGGACTTCGGCTTCCCACTCCTTACGGACATCCACTACCCCAGCCAGGCAAAGGCCATCGCCGAAGTGTGCGATGTGATCCAGATCCCCGCCTACCTGTGCATGCAGACCACCCTGGTGGTGGAGACCGCGAAGACCGGTGCGGTGGTGAACATCAAGCACGGGCAGTTCCTGGCCCCGGAGAACATGATGAACCCCGCGAAGAAGTGCGAAAGCGTGGGCAACTCGAAGATCATCCTCACCGAGCGTGGCTACACCTTCGGCTACAACGACCTCGTTGTTGATCCGCGCGCCTTCTACCACCTGCGCAAAACGGGCTATCCGCTGGTGTTCGACATTACGCACAGCATCCGCAAGTACGGCATCCCCAGCGCGGACCCGAAAGGCGGCAACCGCGAAGTGATGCCCACGATCGCGCGTGCCGGTGTCGCCGCAGGCGTTGACGGTGTGTTCATCGAAACGCATCCCGACCCCAGCACCGCGCTCTGCGACGCGGCCAGCCAATTGTGCGTGTACGACCTCGAGGAATTTCTCAAACCCCTCCTCGACCTGCATGCCGTCGAGGTGAAGCACCGTCAACAACCGATCACTGCATGAAGCGTTGCGCATCCGCTGCGTCGTCGCGTCGTTGCGGTTATAATCAAGAACCATGGAACTCTACCTAGACAGCGCCGACATCAAGGAGATCGACGAAGCCTTCAAACTCGGCTTCGTCACCGGTCTCACTACCACACCCACGTTCATGCACCGCAGTGGTGTCACGAACATCGACAAGATGATCCTGGACCTCGCCAAGAAAGTCCCCATCCTCCAGGTGGAGGCCTTGGGCGAGACCGCTGAGGAAGTGGTGAAGGAGGCGAAGCGCCAGTTGAAAATGGGCTTGAAGAAGGAAACCACCGTCTTCAAGATCCCCGTGAGCCTCGAGGGCCTGCGCGCGTGCCGCATGCTGCGCAATGAGGGCATCATGGTGAACGTACACCTGGTGTACACGCTGCAACAGGCCTACATGGCCATGCAGGCCGGTGCGAACTACGTGTGCCCGCTCGTGGGCCGCCTGCAAGATCAAGGGCACGATGCGCTGAGCCTCGTGCAGCAATGCGTGGAAGCGGTGAACTACTACGGCTACGACAGCAAGATCATGTTCAGCAGTGTGCGCACCGTGGAACACGTTCGGAACGCCGTGCAGATCGGTGTACACACGATCACCGTTCCCTGGAAGCTGATGAAGCAGCTCACGGACAACCACATGACCCAGTTGGGTACGCAGCAGTTCTACGAGCACACGCGCCTGATCACCATGAAGGTGAAGGACATTCTCTCCCACAGCAATCCGGTGGTGAAGGACGGCGCGACGGTGAGCGAAGCGTTGGTAGAAATGACCAAGCACGGCTTCGGTGCCGTTATGGTGGTGGACGCGAAGGGGAAGAACAAGGGTGTCTTCACCGATGGTGGCCTGCGGCGCGGCCTGGAGAAGGAAGGCAACAAATTCCTCGTGAAGAAGTTAAGCGCGCTCGCTTTCAACGAGCCGATCACCGTGGGTCCGGAAGCATTGCTCGATGACGCCCAGAAGCTCTTCAAGGAGAAGAAGGTGGACACGATCAGCGTGAGCGAGAACGGCAAGCAACTCGGCATGCTCGACATCCAGGACCTGTTGAAGGCGATCGCGGGCTGACCTCCGCATGGACGACCTGAAACCCTTCCTGGACCTGGGCACCACGCTGGTGCGGCCGCCAGATGAATTGCGCGAGCGGCTGCGCGACATCCGAGCGGTGCTCTTCGATTGGGACGGAGTCTTCAACGACGGTTGGAAGGATATCGACGGTGGAAGTCCCTTCAGCGAAGTAGGGAGCATGGGTGTGAACATGCTCCGTTTCGGCCTTTGGTCGCAGAACACCGAGCAACTGCCCTTCGCAGGTGTGATCACGGGCCAGCACAACAAACACGCGGAGCGTTTCGCGCAGCGCGAGAAGTTCCATGGGCTGTACATGGGCTTCATCCACAAGCCACAGGCCTTCGATGCCTTCCTCACCAAACACGGTCTCGCATCCGAACAGGTGGCGTTCTTCTTCGACGATGCCATTGACCTGAGCGTGGCCGACCGCTGCGGCTTGCGCGTACTGATGCGCCATCCGGCCGCCGCGCTTTTCGCCCAGCACTCCATCGCGCGTGGCGGCGTGGATATCGCCACGGCCCTCAGCGGCGGCCAGAACGGTCTGCGGGAGGCAACGGAAGTGCTGCTCGCATTGATGGAACGCTTCCGTTCGGTGATCGACCACCGTGCAGCGTTCAGCGATGACTACCAGCGCTACCTGAAGGCACGCAACGCCACGGTGCCGGAGATCGTGAGCGGGGTTCGCTGAGCGTTCAGCCTTTCATCTTGAAACGGGTCGTGTTCGCACCGGGCTCCACAAGGAAGCTCGCGTCCTGGAACGATGGCGGCCCGAACGTGCCCATCGCATCGTTGCTGAAGCCGTAGGGTTCCGTTGGTATTCCCATCCAATTGGTGTCCAGTTCGCCATTGTCGTTCACATCATGGAACGCTTTGATGGCGTGGCGGCCTTCGGAAACATCCGTGAAGGTGATCGTGGCCGTCGCGGTCGTGACGGGCACTTCGCGGAGCACGCAGCCTTGTTCGGTATCGTACGCATTGGCACTTGGGCACAAGGCGATGCGCATGGTGCCACCCGCTGCGGGCGTGGTGATCGCTACTTCCACGACAAGAGTGTTCTGGGCGGATATGCCCAGTGTGAGGAAGAAGAAGCCTGTGAGAGCGAAAGCGGTGCGCATGTGATCAGAACCGTACAGGCAACACCAGGGCCCGTTCCAATGTTCGCTTGAAAGACAGGCGGGCTATCTCCACCGCACCCAACTGCTTCGTGAACTCATTGATGTACTGCGAATCGAACAGGACGAAACCCTGCTGTTTCAAATGTGCGAGCAGCGCGTAGAACGCGACCTTGCCACCATTGCTCGCCCGACTGAACATGCTCTCGCCGAAAAAGGCCCCGCCGAGCGCGACGCCGTAAATGCCACCGACCAGTTGGCCGTCTTGCCAGGCCTCTACCGAATGAGCGTGTCCGGCCTCGTACACGGCGATGTACGAGCCGATGATCCGCTCATCGATCCAGGACTCAGGCCGAGCGGCGCAAGCGCGGATCACCTGGGCGAAGGCCTGATCCAGCGTGGTTGTGAACCGATCGGAACGTAGCAGGGTCATCATGCGCGCGTTCGGCCCGACGGTATCCAGCGGGAACACGGCGCGGGGATCGGGATCGTGCCAGTACAATTCGCCATCGTCGTGGCACATGGGGAACCAACCCTTGGCGTAGGCGGCAGCAAGGACATCGACAGGGATCAGGAGCAGGGGCGATACATGCATCGCCCCTACTCCTTGATCACGGAGCGGACGATGGTGTGGTCACGGGACCGCAGACGAAGCAGGTAGAGCCCATCTTGCAATGCCGCGAGCGCGTCCCCTTCTAGGATCAACCGACCGTTAGCAACGGGCATGCCTTGGCGCGTCCACATCATGCGCCCTGCTGGATCGAAGAATGAAATATCGCACGTGCCCCAATCATCGAAGAGCACCAATTCCAATCGATCGCTGAAGGGAACGGGGAATGCCGTAATGCCTGCTGCAGCGTGTTCGATGATCCCCGTTGTGGCGACCAAATAGTCGTGCGCCTGCATGAAGTCCGGCACACCATAGCCGAGGGAATCGTTCGGCTCCGCATAAAAGGAAGCGCTTTGCCGCACAGCGGCCATGATCTCCTGCGCGGTCCGCAGGGGATGCAATTGCCACAGACAAGCCACGAGACCGGCAAGTATCGGTGAGGAGAAGGACGTGCCATTGATCGCAGCGATGCTGTCTCCCTCGAACCCGAGCCCGATCGCACCCCAACCCATGGCGCAGACGTCCGGCTTCACACGGCCATCGGCACTTGGGCCGCGCGAACTGAAGGGTGCGGAGTTCTCCACATCACCAACGGCGCCAACCGCGAGGATATCGATGGCATCGGCAGGAGCACTGATGTAATACCATTCACTTTCGCCCGAATTGCCGGCGCTGGAAACGGGGATCATGCCCTTGCGCGAGGCCATGCCAGCGGCGATGCTGATGCGTGTGGTGGCTCCGTCCAGTTCCGCGTATGTGTGGTTCTGCAGACTGTCATCGAAGACCGTGTAACCCAGAGAAGTGTTGAGCACATCACAGCCGAGACTGTCGCACAGTTCAGCGCCCGCGATCCAGTTGTCCTCTTCGACAACGTACTCGCTTCCGACATCCTCCGTACGCAGCAGCACATAGTCGGCGGCGGGTGCGGTGCCCAGCAACTGGCTGTCAAGCACACCGGTCATGCAGGAGAGCACCGATCGTCCGTGCCAGTGATCTTCGTACACATCACCGTCGTGGTTCACCATGTCGCGGGTTAGGATGATCCCATTGCGATCACGCAACGGCTGGAACGCGGGCAATGAATCCGCATCCTCGAATCCCGAATCGAGGACACCGATGAGCATACCCTGCCCCTTCGCATCGATCGCGTGCAGCAAGTGCCCGTTGAGCATGCTGATCTGGAGGAAGGAAGGACCGTAAGCGCTTGGATCGCCGCCGCGCGCGCCGCTCGTTGGTTCCGCTGATCCGAACTTATCCATGTCCGCGTGCCCACCTACAAGGCGGCGCGTGCTTCTCACATTCTGCACGAAGGGCAGGCCCTGTATGGCGGTCAGTGCATCGGCATCCGTGGTGCGGATGGTGATCGCGTTGAACCACTTGCTGCGGTTGATGAGCTGGATATCCCCTTGCGCGAGAACAGTCGTGATGTAGGCGGGATCGACGGGGAGGTCGGACTCATCGAGCGCGATGTTCTGGTTCTGCCGACGCGTCAGCGCACGGGCTGAGAGGAACTGTTCCGGTGCGGAAAGGCTGAACGGTGTATTGCTCTTATCGGTGAATTGCACCCAGTGCGTGTCCGGTGCGGTCTGTGCCCAGAGCGGAAATGCGCCCGACACGAGCAAGACCAGGACCAGGGAGCGGAACGCGCACATGGATCAATCGTTGCCGTATGCCACGGCCACCATGTTCAAGCGCCAGCCTTTGACACTGATGATCGGATCTGGGTCCGGATCGGGCGGTGTGGGTGGGGGATAAATCGTCTGGGTATTCGTTTCTTCCCAATACTTGCTCACCATCCCAACACCACGGGCATACCGCTCCTCGAAATTGCGCTTGTCGATGAAGTTCGGCGGCACGGTGTTCTTCACCAGCACGGTGCTCTCAAAGGCCAAGTTCCCCAGTTGCAATGGTTGATCCACCTCCCGAAAAGCCACGGTCAGATCATCATCGGTGTTGTAAACGTTGATATCCCAGGTGCGGGCGTTCCGCACGGGGAACGAGAGCTTCAGTCGGCGTTTGTTCTCCTCGGTCATCTCCGCAGCAGCGGTGGTCAAGGTCCGGGTCCACACGTCGCGCACCACCCAGTTGTCCTGGACGTCGCGCACAAAGCGCAGCACGCGCTGGGATGGCCGGCCTTCGGGATCCGTGTAGTTCTCATGGATCCGTTCCAGCAAGGGGTAGCTCACGCTGTCCCAAATACCCAGTGGGTCATCGCGCCACATGGAATCGACCTGGTATTCGATCCAGGATCCCACCTTCGTGGGGAAGTGGTCGTAGCCCAGGTCCACCGGGTCGGCAGCTTCCTCTTTTTTACAGGCCGTGAGCAGGAAGAGGAACGCGAAAGGGGCGAGCAGGAAACGTTGCTGGATCTTCATGGCGATCGGTGTTCGCGGTCGATGAACCCTCCTCCGAGCACATCGTCCCCTTCATAGAAGACGGCGCTCTGCCCCGGTGCGATGCCTGCGACGGCCGAATGAAAATCAACACGCACCCGTTCACCGTCCATGGAAAGGGTGCTGAATGTGCCTTTGTCCTTGTAGCGGATCTTGGTCACGGCTTCCACTTCACCCCCCTCCAACGCCACGATCTTCTGGAAGTTCGGACGCCGCACCCACATGGCGGTCTTCTCCAGATCGGTCTTGCGGCCCAGCACCACGGTATTGGTCTCGGGAAGGATATCGGTGACGTACATGGGCTCGCCAGTAGCGATACCCAGCCCCTTGCGTTGCCCGATGGTGAAGAAGGGATAGCCATCGTGCTCGCCCAGTTCCTCTCCTCCGGCGGTGACGAGCTTGCCATGCGCGAGTTTCGCCGTTACCTCCGGTTCCTTCCGCTTGAGGAAACCGCGGTAGTCATTGTCGGGGATGAAGCAGATCTCATAGCTCTCGCTCTTGCTCGCCAACTCGGGGAAGCCGCTTTCCAACGCCATGCGCCGGATCTCGCTCTTGTGGAAGCGACCGATGGGGAAACGTGTGCGGGCGAGGTTCTTCTGCTCCAAGCCCCAAAGCACATAGCTCTGGTCCTTGCCAGGATCCAGGCCGCGGCTCACGACCCACCTCCCGCTTTCTTCGAGCTGCCGCACTTGGGCGTAGTGGCCCGTGGCGATCAACTCACACCCCATCATGTCGGCCCGTTTCAACAGTGCCTCCCACTTGATGAAGGTGTTGCACAGCACGCAGGGGTTCGGTGTGCGCCCCGCGAGGTACTCGCTGGTGAAATTCCCGATGATGGCGTCCCCGAACTCCTCGCGTATGTCGATGATCATGTGGTGGAAGCCACGGCTCACGGCCATGTTCCGCGCGTCGTTGATGCTGTCCAGGTCGCAGCAGCCGGTGATGCGCTTGCCACCGCTGGTGTCGGCGTAGTCCCATGTCTTCATCGTCACACCCACCACCTCGTAGCCTTCTTCGTGCAACATCAAGGCGGTCACGGAGCTGTCCACCCCGCCGCTCATCGCCACCAGTATGCGGCCGTGTTTGCTCATTTCGTTCCTGCGACCTCGCCCGCCACGTAGCGGGTGGTCTTCACCAACTTCCCTTTCTCGTCATACTCCATCACGTCCCCTTCCAACAGGTCGTTATTGTAACCGCCTTCGATCTTCTTCGTCTGTCCTTGCACCACGCGTTCCATATCACCGGGCGTGCCCTTGATGGGGTCGGTGGGAAGTTCGCGCACCACCCACTTGCCATCCGCGCGGTACTCTGCGAACGGCCCTTCGCGCATCCCCTTTTTGTAGGTCATCTCCGACTTGATCTGGTCGTCATCGTAATACTCCGTGAACGTGCCGTTCTCCTTGCGCTCCTTCACCACCACGCCCTTCGCGTAGAGCACCTGCAGCTGGACCGTCCCATCCTCGTTGAAGTAGTACCAGGTCCCCTCACGGTCCCCGTTCACCACCTGGCCTTCGATCTCCTTCTTCCCGCCGGGGAAGTAGAAGACCATTTTCCCCTGCCCCTCGCCGCCCGTGTAAGTGGCGGTGGACTTCGGGCTGCCGCTAGGGAACCAACTCATGCTCTCACCGTCCAGCATACCGTCCTGGAAGTGGTCTTGTTCCGCCAGCTTTCCGTCCGCATAGTATGAGGCAACCTCGCCGTGCAACTTCCCCATCTTGAAACGTTCGATTTTGCGCAGGGCTCCGGCGTCGTCATAGTAGTTCCAGGTGCTGTCCTTTTGCTGGTCCACGTATTTGCCGATCGCCATGGAAGTTCCGTTCGGATGAACATGTTCCGCCCGGCTCACGTGGCCATCCCCGGCATGCCGCTGGATCGTGCTGAGTCTGCCTTCCTCGTCGTAGTGCCTGAAGGTGCCGATCGGGCGATCGTCCTTGAACTGGCCCTCGTAGCGGACCTTGCCGCTGGCCCAGTTCTTTGACCAGGCGCCTTGTTTCCTGCCCTGCGCATCGGTCATATTCGGACCCGGAGGGAGTGGCTGGGCCTGTGCGAACAGGGCCGCAGGAAGCAGGAGCGCGATGAAAAAAGACCGGAGGACCATGGGCGTGTAAAGGTATGGCCGGCTGGCAAGCACCGTGCCCGGCCAGCCAGTGGCGCCGCTGTGGACGATCGGTGCAGAACCCGGCCGGGCAGCACGCAGGCCTCCTCCTACCTTTGCTGGCACCAACTACCATCATGAAATTCTTCATCGATACAGCCAGTCTCGCCCAGATCAAGGAAGCCCAGGACCTCGGCGTGCTGGACGGTGTGACCACCAACCCTTCCCTGATGGCGAAGGAAGGGATCAGCGGAAACGACCGGGTATTGCAGCACTACGTAGATATCTGCAACATCGTGGAGGGCGATGTGAGCGCTGAGGTGATCTCGACGGATTTCGCAGGCATGGTACGCGAAGGCGAGAACCTAGCCGCACTGCACGCCAACATCGTGGTGAAAGTGCCCATGATCCGTGACGGCGTGAAAGCCTTGAAGTACTTCACGGGCAAGGGCATCAAGACGAACTGCACACTGGTCTTCAGCGCGGGGCAGGCCTTGCTCGCCGCCAAGGCCGGGGCCACGTACGTGTCACCGTTCATAGGTCGCCTGGACGATGTGAGCACCGATGGCGTGCAGTTGATCGAGCAGATCCGGACGATCTACGATAACTACGGCTACGGCACCCAGATCCTGGCGGCCAGCATCCGCCACCCGATGCACATCGTGCAGTGCGCGGAGGTCGGCGCCGATGTGGCCACCTGCCCGTTGAGCGCGATCCTGGCCCTGTTCGATCATCCGCTCACCACCATCGGACTGGAGAAGTTCCTGGCCGATCACAAGAAGGCCGCTTCGCAAGGCGTAAAGGCCTGAGCGGAGCATGCTCCTCGCGATCCATCCGAAGGATCCCGAACCGCGCAAGATCCGCGCGGTGGTGGACCAGTTGAACGCCGGGGCCGTGGTCATCTGCCCGACCGACACGGTTTATGCGTACGTGTGCAGCGCCCACCAACCCAGGGCTATCGAGCAGGTGGCCCGGCTCAAAGGGGTCAAGCCCCAACGCGCCGATCTCTCTTTGATCTGCGCCGACCTGAGCCAGTTGAGCCTGTATGCCAGGGCCATCGACACCGCGTCGTTCCGGATCATGAAACGCGCGTTGCCTGGACCGTACACGTTCATCGTTCCGGCCAGCAGCGAGATCCCTAAGTTGTTCAAGAACAATAAGCGCACGGTGGGGATCCGCGTTCCGGACCACCGGGTACCCCTAGCCTTGGTTGAGGCGCTAGGCCACGCGCTCGTTGTTGCCAGCGTGCATGACCCGGATGTCTTGATGGACTATACCACCGACCCGGAGCTTATCGAGCAGCACTTGGGGAACCAGGTAGACTTGGTGATCGACAGCGGACCGGGCGGCTTGGAAGCGTCCACGGTCATCGATCTTTCCGATGGAGCGCCTACGGTGATCCGCAAAGGCAGGGGTTCATTGGACGGCCTGCTCTGACGAGCCGCGCAGATCCCGCCAGGCAAGTGGCAGGGCCTCGATCAGATCACCGGCGGTCATGGCGTCGATGCCCACGCGCTGGGCGGCAAGATCCCCCGCCAGACCATGCAGATAGACCCCGAGCACGGCGGCCTGCACCGAAGCGTAGCCCTGCGCCAGGAGGCCCGTCAGCAGACCGGTGAGCACATCACCGCTGCCTCCTTTGGCCATGCCCGGATTTCCAGTGGGATTGAAGAAGACCTGTCCCGCAGGATCACAGACCGCCGTCCATGCACCTTTGAGCACGATGGTGCATTTGTTCTTCAGCGCCATCTCCCGGGCCAATTCCAACCGCTCAAAACCCGACCCGATCTTCTTTCCAACCAGACGATCGAACTCCTTGGGGTGCGGCGTCAGGATCGTGCCTATGGGAAGGAACGCCAACCATGTCGGGTTCTCCGCAAGTATGTTCACCGCATCGGCATCGATCACGAGCGCTGACGGGGCGTCTTGCAAAAGCCTCTTGACGACCAACGGGGTGCCGTCGTTGATCCCAAGCCCAGGGCCAATTCCGATGGCGGAGAAACCGGCCAGGTCCGGAAGCGTTGTGATGGCCGTTCCGGATGGATCTTCGGAACAGATCGCTTCCGGAGCGGAGATCTGAACGACGATCACGGACGCGGCTGGCACATGGGCGGTGATCAAGCCTGCGCCGCTGCGCAGTGCGGCGCGGGTCGCAAGCACCGCCGCACCGGTATGCCCCTTTCCGCCGGCCACGAGCAACGCATGTCCGAACGTGCCTTTGTGTGCGAAGCGCGGCCGGGGACGAAGCAGTGCGATCACATCGTGGCGCTCCACTACGCGATGGATCACGGGCTCATCGTGCAGGAACTGGGGGTCGAGGCCGATCGGCACCAGTTCAAGGTCCCCAACGTACGGGGCGTTCTCGGCAAAGAAGAAAGCGAGTTTGGGTACTTGGAACGAGATGGTGTGTCTGGCCCGGATGATGTGCTTGGGATCGTTCGCCCTGTTATCCTCAGGTAAAAGTCCGGAGGGCATATCGATCGACACGATTGGACGACCCGAGGCATTGATCCACGCGACCACATGGGCTGGTAGTCCGGTCAGAGGCGCGTTCAGCCCCGTTCCGAACAGGGCGTCAATAATCACATCCGTATCAAGCACATGGAACTCATCTCCTGAACTGATCATATCAGCAACACCTATACCTGCTTCCATGGCACGGCGGTAGTTCGCGGCATGTTCCGGCGATGCCTCGGTCTTGTGCATTACCCGCATGACACGGAGCGGGATACCGGCTTGGTGGAGCAACCGCGCCACGACCAGGCCATCACCACCGTTGTTGCCCATTCCCGCGACAATGAGGTACGTGATCCGGCCGGGCTCACCGAAGCGGCCGGCGTTGTGAAGGATCAGCAGCCGCTCAGTACACCGCGTTGCGGCGCGTTCCATCATGTCGATCGCCGCGATCGGTTCCTTGCCGATGGTATACGCATCGGCCGCTCTCACCTGTTCGGCCGATAGCACGGGCAGCATGGCTACAAGTTACCGCTCGCCTCCATGCGAGCAGGTCCGGCACTTCAGGTCATTCCACGAAGACCGTCCACTTCATGTTGAAGATGTAGCGGTCGTTGTCCGAAGTCCCGCCATCATCCACAATATCAACAACGCGAAGCGCCGCGTAAAAGCTGGTGTTCGAAGGCAGGCTACCCAGCTTGATCAGGATGATATCCGACACCGCAATGCCCGACAGTTCCTCCACCGGGATACCGGTCTCATAGGCACTACGCAACGATATATCCGTGGCGTTCGCGTAGTCGTAACCGTTGAACCGCACGAGTCTTCCACCGGCTGGTGAGATCCAATTCCGGCTCAGTTCCGTCGTGGTGCCGTTCAGTGGGTTGTCCTGGACATCCCGGCGGGTGGAATCGACGGTACTTAGCACTGGAATGCGTTCCTGCAAGTCGAACGCCGATTCCGGATGAACGATGGAGTTGCCGGAATAGAAGGTGTGGCCGGATGTTTCCGTGAGCACAGTGGCCCCCAAGGTGACATACAGGGTGCGCTGTGTTTCCATCATCGTTCCGTCCACATCGGTCAGCCGGAAGGTCAGCAACTCTGTGTACGCCTCCGTGGCATTGGCCACCAGGTATTCCCAATTCCAGTTGAAAGATGTTCCGGAAATGGTCGAGTCCCTGAGCGTGACGGTGAAACCATTGCCCTTCTTGGAGGTGATCACAATGCTCGCCAGGGTCGAATTGTCCGTCTGGGCGTTTATGCTGAAGCTGAGGACAACGCCGGATACGACATCAATGTCCGGAGCGGTCGGGGTGACGGAGATCACCGGGATCTTGTTCTCCTTCTTGCACGCCGGGGCGAGCATGGAAAGCAGCAACAAGGCAACAAGCGGTCGGGTGTATCGTGTCATGATCATAGTTCGATGCGCGAAGGTAACCGGACTAAAACGACAGAAGCCGCGATCGGATGATCGCGGCTTCTGCCATGGCGGGGACTGGCCCCTAAGGTTACTTGGACTTGATGCGGAACGCTTTCGCACGCACGGTCAAGGTGGTCCGGTTGCCCAGGAACATTTGATCGCGCACCGAACTGGTGGACAGGGGAAGCACGAAATCGGCGTTCTCCCTTTGCATCAGTGCATCGTACAAGGCATTGTTGAACAGGCGGGAGGTCGGCAACAAGCCGCCTCCGCCAATACTAGCCACATGAAAACGGCGGTCTCCGATGGGAATGAACCCCAGGAGCACCGACTGAGAGGCCGTGCCGCTCACGTCACCGATATACTCCAGATCCTCCATACGGAAATGCACCTGGGTCTCCACCGAAGTACCAGCGATGGTCTTGGTGTAGACGGTGCAGGAGGAGAACAGGAGCACTACGGCCAGTGGCAGCAGGACCAACGCTTTTAGCTTCTTCATTGCTGCTTGTGGTTACGTAGGGCTTAGTTGAAGTAGATGTTCGCCGTGATCCGGACCTGATCGTTCGAATTCATGGTCATGTACTTCTGCTTCACGCTGCTGTAACCGTTTACGGCGCTGCTCACGCCGTTCGGGTCGTTGGCCACAGTGTAGTACTCGTACGAGGTGGTGGGGGTCTCCACCTCCACCTTGGTCTTGTCACCCAACTGCCAGAAAGCGCTCAGGCCGTACTCGATACCGAGCGCGATCGGCAGGTCGAGCACATTGACGCTCACACCTATGATGCCGCCCAGACCCACAACCGTGTAGGGGGTGGTCATAGTGGTGGCGGTGGTGCCGCCGGCACGATTGGTCGTGCTGCTCACGCTCCTGTCCCTGCCAAAACCCAGGTACAGGTCACCTGCCATGTAAACGTCGAAGATGTTCGAATTGCTGAAGTGCTTCTCGATACCAGGAGCGATGGTGTATTCACGGCTGCTCTCGCGGCTCTCAGCGGCGCTCAACGTGTTCGGGAGCTGGGCGGTCGAATCGACGTCGCCGATCACCGAGCGCGAATTGCGGTACAAACGGATGCCGGCGCGAATAGCGACGTCATCAGCGATGTACTTCTTCCCTGTGATCAGGTTGCCGCGGCTCAACGCGTTCCATGTGGAGATGCCGTTCGCGCTGTCCGCTGTAGTGCCGAACGACGGGTTGTTGATCGTCCACCCGAAGGTGAGTGCATAATCACCGGCCACAGGTCGGCCACCGAACTTGTACCGGGTATCCTGATTCTCCCGGGTGGAGAGCTGGGCGCTCGCGATCGAGCACACACCCAGCAGAGCAAAGGACAGTATCGTCTTTTTCATTGGGTTTGGTTTGGTTTTGACCTTCTCGACCCGCCCAAAGGTAGGTTCAGAGGGGGGCAAACATATAAACCAACATTGGCATTGTCAACGCTTGATCGTTCATACATCGACACTATGGTCAAGCCCGTAGACACTCAACACGCCTTCATCCTGACCACTTAATGCCTTGTACCAAAGGACTTGCCCCCGCAACGACATCAACCCGCCTTGTTCTGCAGCATTGGAACGAATCGGAACTCGCCCATATCCTTTGAGGTCGTGCTGCCGGCCTCGTCCCGATCATATACCATCATGCGCTGTATGTCCCCTTCCCCTACCGGGATCACCAGCCGCCCCCCCGCTCGCAACTGGCTCAACAGCCCATCCGGAACGAACGGCGCACCACAGGTAACAAGGATGCGATCGAAAGGCGCCTCACGCACCAGCCCTTGATAACCATCGCCGAAGGAAAGTGTCGCGCGGTAACCGAGTCGCGCAAAGCGTTCCTTGGTCTGCAGGTACAAGGGCTTCTGGCGCTCGATGGTAAAGACCCTGGCGCCGAGCTCACACAACACCGCGGTCTGGTAGCCGCTGCCTGTTCCCACCTCAAGGACTTTCACCCCATCCAATCGACCGAGAAGTTCGGTCTGGAACGCCACGGTGTATGGCTGGGAGATCGTCTGTCCGCAAGGGATGGGGAACGCATTGTCCTGGTATGCCATCTCCAGAAACGCGGAGTCATCGATGAACAAGTGTCGGGGTACTTCGCCTATGGCTTTAAGGACCCCAGGAGCCTTGATCCCCTTGGCTCGCAGTTGCTCCACCAGCTTGCGGCGCAGTCCCTGGTGCCGATAATTGTCCTGCGATGCCGCTATCACGCGCCAAAAGTAGCAGCGCGGACCGGGCCTTCGGGCATTCGTCTACTTTTGCCGCCCGCCTCGCGAGGCCCTAAGGAACACGCATGAGCAGACGCATTCGGATCGGGGTTCTGGGCGCCGGCCACCTCGGCCGGATCCATGTGCAACAGTTGCGTGAGGTACCCGAGTTCGAATTGGCCGGCATTTTTGATCCGCATCCGGAGAAATGCGCCGCGATCTCCCAGGAGTTCGGGATAGCAGTGCTTGAGAGCGCGGAAGCCCTCCTCGCTGTGGTGGACGCTTTGGACATCGTCACTCCTACCCTTACGCACTTTGAACTGGCCCGGAAAGCGCTCGTCGGTGGCCGGCATGTGTTCATTGAAAAGCCCGTGACCAACACCGTGGCGGAAGCGGAAGAACTGGTAGCACTGGCCCTCAGCACCGGTTTGAAAGTGCAGGTAGGTCATGTGGAGCGCTTCAATCCCGCGTTCCAGATCGCACGCCCCTACCTGGTCGATCCGATGTTCATCGAGACGCACCGGCTCGCACTGTTCAATCCGAGGGGCACGGATGTCAGCGTTGTACTGGACTTGATGATCCACGACATCGATATCGTGCTGAACGTTGTGGGAAGCCCGCTGAAGCATGTGAGCGCCAGCGGTGTTGCCGTGGTGAGCGATACCCCGGACATCGCCAACGCCCGGCTCGCTTTCGTCAACGGCTGTGTGGCCAACCTCACCGCCAGCCGCATCAGCATGAAGAACATGCGGAAGACCCGCTTCTTCCAACGCGACGCGTACATCTCCGTGGACATGCTCACGAAAGAGACAGAGATCGTGCGCATGCGACGTGTGGAAGGAGAAGCCGATCCGTTCGCGGTGACGATCGATCTGGGCGCGGAGAAAGGTGTGCGCGAGATCAGCTTCGAAAAGCCGGAGGTGCCCACCATCAACGCGATCCGGGAGGAGTTGCGCGCGTTCGCGATGAGCATCCTGAACAATGTGGAGCCGCCGGTGAGCATTGCCGATGGTGCCGCTGCATTGAAGACCGCCCACCGGGTGCTCGCCGAAATGGAACTCCAGAAAGCTTGAACCCCGCATACTGATCGTGCCCCTGGATGCGTTGCCGCGTGAGACGATGATCCGAACCCTACGGACCGCGAGCCTGTTCCTATTGCCGCTGGCCGCCTGCACAAAAGGCGACAAAGTGGCGTCGTTCGTGGATATCCCGGTGGTGACGGTGCAGGCTACAGAGGAGCAGGGAGGATCAACGAGCAAGATCACCGACGCTTGGGTCTCAGTGGATGAGCGCTTCATCGGGGTTTGGGAGTTGCCCGCCCACGTCCCCGTTCTCGCCGAAGGTGAACATCGCATCACCGTGGTGCCCGCGATCAAACGCAACGGTACGTTCGATGACCGGCTCCGGTATCCCTTCTACAACGAATGGAATGGGAACGCCTACCTGACCAAGGATGCCACCACGAGCGTTCAGCCGGTGACCAGCTACCTCGGAGCTTCCGAGTTCTGGGTGGAGCCCTTTTCCGATCCCATTGGCCGGCTGAATGTTACTGCGGACAGCGATACGTTGTTGCTCGCTCCTTTCATGCCTGATCCGGAACTGGACAACACCACCTGTCGAGGTTTCGTCCTTGACGCTGCCCACCCCTACATCCGGCTATTCACGGACGAGGATTTCGATGTCTACGGAGGACCTGTCTTCCTGGAACTGGACTACCGCACCGACGTTATGCTGACCGTGGGTGTGATATACAACTACGATGGCAGCACTGGTACCGATGCCTGGGTGCTCGTTGCACCCACCTTGAAGAGCAACGGCACCATGCCGTGGAACAAGATCTACATCGACCTATCGAGCGCGTTCAACCTGGCGATCACTCAGCGCGACATCTACATCGAAGCCCGCCTCCCCAGTGGGCAGGCGAGCGCCACGGCCAACATCGACAACCTGAAGCTACTGCGCCTGACACCATGATGGACCGGAGGCTCCAAGTGGGGAAGTACGTGCTGGCCGATGTGTTCGGTTCAGCGATCGCCTGGACGCTTTTCTACGCCTATCGGAAAGTCTATCTGGAACCGATCAAGTTCGGCCATGACGTAGCGCTCACCTTCGATACCAACTTTTACAAGGGGCTGGTGCTGGTGCCTTTGTTCTGGTTCGGCCTCTATACGGTGATCGGTGGGTACCGCGACATCTATCGCCGGTTCCGGACCAAAGAGCTGGGGCAGACCATGCTGATCTCGTTGATCGGTGTCGTGGTGATCTTCTTCGTACTGCTGCTGGATGATCAGGTGGCCAACTACAAATACCTCTACCGATCCTTCCTCGCGTTGTTCGCGCTACACTTCAGCTGCACCTTCCTTCCGCGCTTCATACTCACAAGCGGCACCGTGCGCAAGGTCCACGACCGACGGATCGGCTTCAACACCGTGCTCGTGGGCGGTAACGAGCGCGCCTTGGCCATCCATGCGGAGATCACCTCGATGCCCAAGTCTCCCGGCAGCCGCTTCATCGGCTTCGTGAACGTGAACGGGGGGGATCAACTTTTGACCACCGTGGGTTTGGAACGCCTGGGCAAGTGGCACGACCTGCGGCAGGTGATCGAGAAGTACGGGGTTGAAGAGGCCATCATCGCCGTGGATTCCGGAGAACACGAACACATCAGCCGCATCATGAACGAACTCGAAGGCACAGGCGTTCGGATCAAGGTGATCCCGGACATGTACGATATCCTCTCGGGTTCGGTGAAGATGACGAGCATTTTCGGCACGCCCTTGATCGAGGTGAACCCGGAGATCATGCCCGCCTGGCAGTTCTCCCTCAAGCGCATCGTGGATGTGACCGTGAGCGCCTTGGCCCTCGTGGTTCTCGCACCGGTGTTCCTGATCATCGCCGCATTGGTGAAGTGGTCATCGCCTGGGCCGATCTTCTTCCGCCAGGAGCGAGTGGGCAAACACGGGCGTCCTTTCCTGATCATCAAGTTCCGGAGCATGGTGTGCGACGCCGAACGCAATGGCCCGCAACTCAGCAGCACAACCGATCCGCGCATCACTAGCATCGGCCGTTGGTTGCGTCGCACACGGATGGACGAATTGCCCCAGTTCTGGAACGTGGTGAAGGGTGACATGAGCCTTGTAGGTCCGCGACCTGAGCGCCAGCACTTCATCGACGCCATCACCGAGCTGGCGCCACACTACCGCCACCTGCACAAGGTGCGTCCCGGCATCACCAGTTGGGGGCAGGTCAAATTCGGCTATGCCGAGAACGTGCAGCAGATGGTGCGCCGCCTGAAGTACGATATCCTCTACATCGAGAACATGAGCCTCGCAGTGGACCTGAAGATCCTCGCTTACACCGTGCTCATCATCCTGAAGGGCGACGGCAAGTAGTGGTCATACGGTAGGGGTGCGAGATCTCGCGCCCCTACCGTACGACCCCTACCTTGCCGTCCATTCTTCTTCGCATGAACATCTCCGTTATCGGTGCCGGCCAGATGGGCAATGGCATCGCCCACGTCTTCGCCCAAAGCGGGCACAGTGTCACCCTTATCGACATCGCCCAAGCCGGTCTGGACAAGGCGATGGTCACCATCGGCAAGAACTTGGACCGACAGGTGGCGAAGGGAACGTTGACCGAAGAGCAAAAGGCCGCCACACTAAAAAGCATCACCACCAACACGGATGTGGCCGCTGGTGTGAAGGACGCGGACCTGGTGGTGGAGGCCGCCACGGAGAATGTGGACCTGAAGCTGAAGATCTTCAAGGACATCGACGCGCGCGCACCCCCGAACTGCATCCTCGCCACGAACACCTCTTCGATCAGCATCACGCGTATAGCAGCGGTGACCACCCGACCTGCGCAGGTCATCGGCATGCATTTCATGAACCCGGTACCGGTGATGAAGCTGGTGGAAGTGATACGTGGCTACAACACGAGCGACGCGGTGACGAAGACCATCATGGAGTTGAGCGCGGCCATCGGCAAAGTGCCGGTGGAAGTACACGACTATGCCGGCTTCGTTGCCAACCGGATCCTGATGCCGATGATCAATGAAGCGATCGAAACGCTCTTCCAAGGCGTGGGCGGTGTGGCGGAGATCGACACCGTGATGAAACTCGGCATGGCCCACCCCATGGGTCCGTTGCAACTGGCGGATTTCATCGGCCTGGACACCTGCTTAGCGATCATGCGTGTGCTGCATGAGGGTTTCGGCAACCCCAAATACGCACCGTGCCCATTGCTCGTGCAAATGGTGACCGCCGGCAAACTCGGCGTGAAAAGCGGCGAGGGATTCTACCAATACACCGCTGGGAGCAAGGACCTCGTGGTCGCTTCCGCGTTCACACGCTGAACCATGCGAATGGCGACGAGCGCCATCACGCCCGCCTCTGTAGCGTTCGTATCCTCGCTGGTGCGCGTTACCGCTTCTGATCGACGCTATGGACGTATCCGCTTCCACCGTTCGGCTCCTCGCCGCCACCCACGCTGACATCCCTGCCATCCGGGCGATCGCATTGCGGGCATGGCCGGCCGCCTACGGAGAGATCCTCTCCGCTGATCAACTCGCGTATATGCTGGAGACGCGTTACAGCGAATCGGCGCTCCGATCGCAGATGGAGAACGGCGAGACGTTCCTGCTCGCGTTGAAGAACGACCAGGTGCTTGGCTTCGCTGGCTTCGAGATGAACTACCAGCAGCGCCACATCACGCGGCTGCACAGACTCTACATCGAACCTATACGCATACGCACCGGCCTGGGGCGCTTGATCCTTGAGGCAGTGTTGAACGCTGCCCGTGAAGCAGGTGATACCGCCGTGAACCTGAACGTGAACAAGTTCAATCCGGCGATGGGATTCTATGCACACCTCGGCTTCGCCTGCGTAGGCGCAGAGGTGCTCGACATCGGCCACGGCTACGTCATGGACGACTACATCCTGGAACGGCTTATGAGCGATCGCGAAACACACTCAGGCACCTTTGAGTAGATTTCCGCGCTCCTAGTCCCGATCCGCATGATGCTGCCCACCTGGCTGCCTGACTTCCTTCAGCGGAAGTTGAGGGCCATCTATTACCGTGGAGATGCCTTCCACTGTCCGATCTGTGGATACAAGGGCCGTGCGCTTTCCCCGATCGGTTTCGACCTGCCGGTTCTTGTGGAAAAGCAGGTGAGCGGTGCGGGACGCCGGAACGCCGGTTGCTTCAACTGTGGCACCATTGATCGCGAACGGCTCGTGCATGTGTACCTGCGCGACGTGCTCGGGATCTATGACAGGGTCGCGTCCAGCAGGATCCTGCACATCGCTCCGGACGAACTTATCTCGCGCATCCTCGTGAGTTCTGGTGCGCTGGAATATGTCTGTGGCGACAAGTTCACGGAAGGCTACGTGTACCCGAAGCATGTGCGCGACCTGGACATCGAAGACCTTCCCTTCGCCACAGACCACTTCGACCTGGTGATCTGCAATCATGTCCTTGAACATGTGCCGGACGACATCAAGGCGATGCGCGAACTGCTCCGCGTGCTCAAACCCGGTGGACATGCGGTGCTCCAGGTGCCACTGGCCGTCAACTCCGCAACGACCGCGGAAGATCCCGCGGTCACCGATCCCAAGGAACGCGAACGCTTGTACGGCCAGTTCGATCATGTGCGCCTGTACGGCCAGGATTATGGCGACCGGCTTATACGTGCCGGCTTCCGTGTGGAGCGGTTGCAGCTCGCAAAGCGCAAGGAGTTCGAACACTACGGATTGAACCCCTTCGAGGATCTGTTCGTCGGCGTGAAACCGATGTGATCGCGCCAGATGCCAACTACCTCATGCTCGTATCCGGCAGCGGAAGCCCGTACTTTTTGTAGAGCCGCGCACGGCGCTTCTCCAAGCGGGCCTGCGCCTTGGCCGTGCGCGCACCACGCGTCGTAACGGCCAGCTCACCGCGTTCGATACGCTGCACGATGGCCTCGATCAGGGCCTCGTCACCGAGCGGATCGTACTCGTCCTTGAGGTTGTTGCCGAAGAGCCGGGCGAGCCCCTGCCATACGAAGGCCTGGAAGTTGCCGCGCAACTCCTTCACCAACTCGAAGCTGGTGTGGCCGGTTTCGCGATCCACCAACTTGATCAGCACACGGCCCTGGCTCACGGTAAGGTCCTTCAGCTCCGATTCGAACTCCGCGCGCAATTCGGCCTCTGCCAGTTTCACGTAAAGATCCTGGTCACGGCCGTCCTCAATGGCGGTCAGGTCATGCTCATACTCTTGGAGCAATTGCGCGGAGACACGCGCGTAGGGATAGACCTTCTGCACGTTGCGCACCATGCGGTCATAGCGCATCGCCGCACGCCGCGCTTTGGCACTGGTATACCCGTCCACCCGCTGTTCCGGAAGCAGGATCGTCGGCATCGTATCCCCGTCCTCCACCCGCACTTCGATAAACGAGGGATAGAGTTGCTCGGACTGTGCGAGAGCGCACACGGCCGGTGCCATCGCGAGAAGAAGGACTATGGAGCGGAGCCTGACCATGGGGCCTGGGTGATCGAGCCGACAACGCAAAGTTGCGGCCGATCCTTCCCTTTTACCCCATTAACGGCGTTTCAGTTTCCAAGGGCTCATTGAAGTGCCATTGGCGGCCACCGGCACCGGGTGGTGACCACGCTGCTCGAACAGGTGGGCCGAGACCAGCGCCGCCGCCGTCACCTCCTCTGGATCCGACCCTTCCAGCAGCTCCGGCCGGAAGTGGTCCCGAACGAAATGGGTGTCGTACGTCCCGCTGCGGAAGGACTTGTGGCCCATCACGAACCGGCAGAAGCCCAAGGTGGTTTCCACCCCGCTGATGGCGTAATCATCAATGGCCCGCTCCATGCGCTGGATGGCCTCTTCGCGGGTGGCGCCGTGTGTGATCAGCTTGGCGATCATCGGGTCGTAGTGGATCGGGATCGTCATGCCCTCCTCGAACCCATCGTCCACGCGCACGCCTGGTCCCTGTGGCGGGCGGTAAGTGGTGAGCGTGCCGATGTCCGGCAAGAAGTTGTTCGCGGGATCTTCGGCATACACGCGGATCTCCACGGCGTGCCCGTTGATCTTCAACTCATCCTGCGTGAACGGCAGCTTCTCCCCTTCCGCCACCCGGATCTGCAGCTTAACCAGGTCGAGCCCGGTGATCATCTCCGTGACAGGATGCTCCACTTGCAGGCGCGTGTTCATCTCCATGAAGTAGAAGTTCATCTTCTCATCCAGAAGGAATTCAACGGTGCCCGCGCCGGTGTAGTCCACGCTCTTCGCCACGGCCACGGCTGCTTCGCCCATGCGTTCGCGCATTTCGGGCGTGAGCACTGCGCTCGGCGCTTCTTCCACCACTTTCTGGTACCTGCGTTGTATGCTGCACTCGCGTTCGAAGAGGTAGCATGTGTTCCCGTGCATGTCGGCCATGATCTGCACCTCGATGTGGCGCGGGCCGGCCACGTACTTCTCAATGAACACACTGCCATCGCCGAAAGCATTCTGTGCCTCGCTGATCGCGCGCTCGAGTCCCTCCTTCAGCCCGCTCTCCTCCTCCACGATGCGCATGCCTTTGCCGCCGCCGCCGGCCGCCGCCTTGACCAGGATCGGGAAGGTGATGGTCCTGGCGATTGCTATAGCCTCTTCGATACTGTTCACGGCGCCTTCGGTGCCCGGCACGAGCGGCACGCCGAATCCTTTCACCGCTTCCTTCGCGGAGAGTTTGTCGCCCATCACCTTCATGGCATGGGGCGAGGGACCAACGAAGGTCACTCCCGCCTTCTCCAGTGCCCGGCAGAAATCGCCGTTCTCGCTGAGGAAGCCATAGCCGGGGTGAACGGCATCCACCTTCAGGTCCTTGCAGACCTGAATGATCTTGTCGAACACGAGGTAGCTCTCCTTGCTCGGCGGTGGTCCTATGCACACAGCCTCATCCGCAAAGCGCACGAAGGGTGCATGGCGATCGGCCTCGGAGTAAACAGCCACGGTGTTGATGCCCATTTCCTTGGCGGAGCGCATGACGCGCAAGGCGATCTCCCCGCGGTTGGCGACCAGGAGTTTCTGAATGGTGCGTTGCTTGACCATGCTTGGGATTTGTGGAACGGGCCGTGAAGATGGTGAACGGACCCGAACGGTTGGCCTGATGTTTGGCAATTTCGGCACACCATGCGCTTTCCCACCACCCTCACTTTCCTCGCTTCCGTAACCCTTATGCATGCTCAGGGCAAGGAGCGCACGTTCAAAACCGACAGCGGCACCGTTGTGCTGCACTATTTCACCGATGGGAAAGTGAGCACCAAAGTCTGGACCCATGGACCGGACTACCGGGTGGAAGGAAGGTCTTGGGCCTTTGACCACAGTGGCAAGGTGCTGGTCGAATGGCACACACGCACCTACGCCGGGCATTCGAGCATGGATCGTACCTACCATCCGAACGGTGCGGTGAACAAAGTGGAGGTAAGCACTGCACCGGATGGTGGCATCCAGTGGTACCGGGGCACCTACACATTTGACGATCAAGGGAAACAAACCGGTTTCATGGAGCAGGGACACGACAACGATGGGCTGATCCCCAGTCCCGGTGTGCGAGTGATGATGAAACCCGAAGTGACGGTACCCTTCAAGCAGGAAGAAGTGCGCGAGCAACACATGTTCGTGAACGAGATCTTCGTGGTGAACAGCACCAAATGGGCCTGCGTGCTGACGGCCAAAGCGACGGATCCATCGCCGGGCCTTACGGGTGGAACGTTCACCCTGCGACCTGGGGATACACTGCGTGTCGGGATGTACAGCAAAGGCGAAGTCTTTCCTCCGCCGGCCAAGCATGTAACGCTCCTCGCGCAACGGCCCAACGGCAAGGGCAGAAAGCGTAGCCCAATGGAACTCGTGCTCCTGCAACAAAAGCAGGCTTCACCCGAACACCGGAAGTACTTCTACCATGCGCTTCCGGAAGGCACGCGATTGAAGATCGCTCCCTGAACACAGCTAGCCCAACCGAACTCGTCCCCAGAAGTCCTTGAGCCGGAGAACGAGGTGTGCGAGATCCACATCCTCGAAGGGATGTCGTGTCGCAGGTAGCACCATTACCTCGGCGTTCCGCAACCGTGTCGCGAACGCGCGTGTGTTCTCGGGCACAGCGCTCGTGTCGCCTTCTCCCACGCAAAGAAGCACCGGGCATTGGATGCGCGCGACGACGGCATCGGTGAGCAATGGCGCTGCGGCCAGTTCGGTCATGCTCTTCGCCACTGCAAAAACAACCTCCCGCCACCGCACGTCACCGTGCGCATCAGCGAGCGCTTGGGCGAAAGCCGGCACTTTGGCCTGCATCACATCAGGGTCAAGTTTGCGGAGCTCCTTCTGCAGACCTTGCTCGCTCCACACCAGCATCGTTCCCAACGTGATCACGGAAAGCACGCGCTCCGGATGGCGGGCCGCATAAAGCAACGCCGCATAACCACCCATGCTGTAACCGAAAAGGTGCGCTTGGGTCAGTCCCTTCGTGGCGAAGAGCGTGTCGATGTCCTCGATGAAGTGCTCGAAGGTGATCCCGCCTGTAGGGATCTCCCGACCACCATGACCGGCAAGGTCGAGGGAATGGCCGCCAACGCGATCCTGCAGTGGCTTCAGTTGGCGTTCGCTGCCCAGCGCTCCATGTAGGAGGATGATCTCCACGCTGAACACAAGATCTCAGGCCAGCACCTCCTTCACCCTATCAGCCGCTTCCTGCAACGCCACCGCGCTAAGCACCTTCAAGCCGCTCTTATCGATAAGCTCCTTCGCTTCCTCGGCATTGGTGCCCTGCAGTCGCACGATGATCGGCACCTTGATGTCGCCGATGTTCTTGTAGGCGTCAACGATCCCTTGCGCGACGCGGTCGCAGCGTACGATGCCGCCGAAGATGTTCACGAGGATCGCCTTCACGCGCTCGTCCTTCAGGATGATGCGGAAGGCTTTCTCCACACGCGCTGCATCGGCGGTACCGCCAACGTCCAGGAAGTTCGCAGGTTCACCTCCGCTCAGCTTGATGATGTCCATTGTCGCCATCGCGAGGCCGGCGCCGTTCACCATACAGCCGACGTTCCCGTCGAGGCGCACATAGTTCAGTCCTGCTTCACCGGCTTCCACTTCGATGGGATCCTCCTCGGTCTTGTCGCGCATCTCGGCGTAGTCCGGATGGCGGTAGAGCGCGTTACCATCCAGGCGCACCTTGGCGTCCACCGCGACGATCTTGTCATCACTGGTCTTCAGCACGGGGTTGATCTCGAACATCGCAGCGTCGCAGCCTTCATACGCTTTGTAGAGCGCGGCCACGAACTTGATCATCTCTTTCTTCGCATTCCCGGTGACGCCCAGGTTGGTCGCGATCTTCCCGCACTGGAACGGACGCAGTCCCACCCGTGGATCGATCACTTCCTTCTTGATCTTATCCGGATGTTGCTCGGCAACCTCCTCGATGTCCATGCCCCCTTCAGTGCTGTACATGATCACGTTCTTGCCACTGGCGCGATCGAGCAGTACGCTCATGTAGTATTCCTTGGTCCCGCTGGGACCGGGGTAGTACATGTCCTCGGTGATCAGCACCTTGTGTACCTTCTTGCCCTGCGGCGGTGTCTGGGGCGACTTGAGCATCATCCCGATGATCGCCTCGGCCTTCTCACGCACCTCGTCGATGGTCTTCGCCAGTTTCACGCCACCGCCCTTTCCACGGCCACCGGCATGGATCTGCGCCTTCACCACCCACCACTTGGTGCCGGTCTCCTGGCTCAGCCGCTTTGCCTGGTCCACCGCTTCATCAGCGTTGTAGGCTACCAGTCCGCGCTGTATGCGGACGCCGTATTGTGCCAGGATATTCTTGCCTTGGTATTCGTGGAGGTTCATGGCGCGAAGTAAGGAAGTAAGTCGGTTGCGTGTTACGGGTTGACGGATCGCGGAATACAGTTGGGTGCTACGAGTTGACGGGTTACGTGTTCCTTTTGCGCACAATTGCGGGGATGACACGCAAGACTTAACCCGTCAACGCGTAACGCATTCAAGCCCCGTCAACACGCAACCACTTTCTTTGCTACCATGATCCAAGCCACTGGCATTCGCAAGAAGTATGGCGACCTCGAAGTCCTCAAGGGCGTGGACTTGCACGTGACCAAGGGCGAAGTGGTGAGCATCGTGGGCGCTAGCGGGGCGGGAAAGACAACGCTGTTGCAGATCCTGGGCACGCTGGAGCGCGCGGATAGCGGGACGCTTTCGATCAACGGCACAGAACTACGATCCCTCTCAAGCAGGGCCTTAAGCGCCTTCCGCAACCGGCACATCGGCTTCGTATTCCAATTCCATCACCTGCTGCCGGAATTCACCGCGATGGAGAACGTGATGATGCCGGGGCTGATCGCCGGACGCAGCATGAGCGACTGCGAGCCGCGTGCAAAGCAATTGCTGGAGCGCTTGAGCATGCTCCCGCGCGCCGAACACAAGCCCGGTCAACTCAGCGGTGGCGAACAGCAGCGCGTCGCCGTGGCCCGTGCCCTCTTCAACTCGCCGAGCATCGTGCTGGCGGATGAACCCTCGGGGAATCTCGATTCAGCACACGCCCGCGAACTGCACCAGCTCTTCTTCGATCTGCGGAAAGAACTCGGCCAGACCTTCGTGATCGTGACGCACAACGAGGAACTGGCGGATATGGCGGACAGGAAGTTGACGATGAGGGATGGGGTGATCTAAGCAGACATCCTGCTACTTTCGGTGCATAATCATAGAGTCGTGCGCACCACCTTCCTACTGCTCACCCTGCTCCCCTGCCTCACCACTACCGCCCAAGTTGACATCAACAAGATGATCCAGGAGCGTATGCAGCAGCAAGGCCAGACCCGCCAGCCCAGCGCCACCCCAGGTGCAGCACAGATGGTGGATGACACGGACCCCTTCGTGCCGAACGAGTTCATTGGCAGCTTGCGCATGGAGATGCACCATTTCAAGGACGGTGTGGAACTGAAGACCGATCCGACGAACATGCGTTACTCGAGCAGCGCGGAGTGGACCTCAATGAAGAACGAAATGACCGGGCAGAGCCGCGACATGCACATCGTCACCGACCTCAAGGACAAATGGAGCTACATGCTCATGACCGATGAGCAAGGCAAGAAGACCGCGATGAAGAGCCACAAGAAGAAGATGGTGATGACCGATGAGTCCGCGAAGAAGAAGGAACCCACCGTCACCATAACGAGCGAGACACGCACGATCGAGGGCCACCTGTGCACCAAGGTGATCGCCGTGAGCGAGGATGGCACGTGGACCGGTTGGGTTGCCAAAGGCCTCAAGGGTCCCTTCACCGACATCCTGCGCTCCATGGCACAACGCGGCGACGACAGCCACATGCGCGCTATGAAGGGACTTGATGGCATGCCGCTGGAATTCGAATGGGTACCCACCGATGGCAAAAGCCGCATGGTCTGCTACATCAAGGAACTCCACAGCGGCAAAGTGGACCCCAGCGTCTTCAGCCTCGATGGGTACGAGGTGATGGAGATGCCGAGTTTCGGGCGATAGAACATGGCAAGTAAACTAGACCTGCTCGAAAAGGTCGAAGTGAGCAGTCGCGCGGAGTGGCGCGCCTGGTTGAAGAAGCACCACACGCGCACTGAGGGCGTCTGGCTCATCACCTACAAGGTGTCCTTTAGCTGACAAGCACGTGGACTATGCCAGCACCGTGGAAGAAGCCCTGTGCTTTGGCTGGATCGACAGCGTGCCACGCAAGCTGGACGATCGCCGCAAGATGCTTTACTTCTGTCCGCGCAAGCATAGGAGCGTTTGGAGCAAATTGAACAAGGAGCGCATCACAAGGTTGATCGCGGAAAAACGCATGAGTGCCGCTGGATTGAAGAAGATCGAGATCGCCAATGCGAACGGATCGTGGACCAGCATCGACGCCGCCGAGGCCCTGGAGATGCCTCCCGACCAGCTCCGTGCCTTGAAGAAGAACAAGGCCGCCCACAAGCACCACGAAGCCTTCCCTCCTAGCGCCCGCAAGCAGATCATTACCTGGGTCATTGGCGCAAGGACGGAAGAGACTCGAAAGCGGCGCATCGCCGTGAGTGTGGAACTGGCGGCGAAGAACATTCGTGCCAACGGGCAGACCGTGAGGTCGAGGGCCTGATAGCCTTGATCTAAGGCGCTGCCGCAGGTCGGCGTGGATCTCCTTCCGATCCTCGGATACCGCCTTGCGCAACTCCCGGTCGGTTTGTGGGAGCGCCTTGAGCGCGGTGGCATACTCCCCGCGCATGGCGGTAAGCAGCTGCTCGGGCGGCTCGCTCATCGGCCATGCCGACCAGCACCTGGAGGGAACGCACCGGGCCATTGCGGAACGGCGGGGCCGGGCGACATCATCGCTGCCAAAGCCAGCCCACGCACCGCGCAACGCCGATGGTCTCTTATCGAACAGATCATCAAAGGATGGGTAAGGGCGGCTTTCGGTCGGCAACGAGGCCTTGATCGTGCTTTCGTTCTTCCTTCGCAGCATGGCACCCAAAGGGGTAAAAGGCACTCAAGTGCGGCTGCGGCATTTCCTGGATGAAGCCTACGATCGCTTCGCGCGTCCGGAGTTCATCGCGAACGATCCGATCCAGGTACCGAAGTCTTTCGCCCGGCGGGAAGATGCCGAGGTGATCGGTTTCCTCACCGCGACGATCGCCTGGGGCCAGCGCAAGACCATCATCGCCAATGCGTGGAAACTGGTGCGCTTGATGGACGACGCACCGCACGACTTCGTCATGAACGCCGACGCGATGGAACTGGAGCGACTGGAGCGCTTCGTCCACCGGACCTTCAACGGCGTGGATCTCCTGCACTTCATGGGCGGCCTGCGACATGTGTACACCAAGTACGGCGGGTTGGAGAACGCGTTCCTTCCGGAGGAGCCCCGAGCCTCCAGCTCCGAGCCGCGAGCGGTGCCTGTTGCAAATGCAAAGCTCGCGGCTCGAGGCTCTTGGCTGGCGGCCGATGGCATCTCCTTGTTCAAGCGGCGCTTCTTCGAACCAGAGCACCAACAGCGAACGCAGAAGCACGTCGCCGATCCGGCCAAAGGCAGCAACGCCAAACGCATCAACATGTTCCTGCGCTGGATGGTGCGGCCGGACGATCGCGGGATCGATCTGGGACTGTGGAAGAAGATCCCCCCATCGGCCTTGCACGTTCCGCTGGATGTACACACCGGGCGCGTCGCACGCGAACTCGGTCTGCTCATGCGCAAGCAGGACGATTGGAAAAGCGTGGTCGAACTCACCGAAGCGCTTCGCCAGTTCGACACACAGGACCCGGTGAAGTACGATATCGCGCTCTTCGCCATCGGCGTTTCTTCCTTGAAGCACTGAAGGAGTGCGGTGGGCCGAACCGGCTAAATCCGGCCGCCTTCGCGCATGCTCTTCAACCAGCCGGTCTTCCTCTTCTTCCTGGTGATCGTGTTCGCCCTCTACTGGCTGCCGTTCACCCGCAATGGGGCGCACAAGCATCCAGTGCTCCTCGCGGCCAGTTATGTGTTCTATGGCTGGTGGGACGTGCGCTACCTGGCGCTGATCATCTTCTGCTCACTGGTCGCCTTCTTCTGCGGGATCCGCATCCACCAGGCGCGAACGCAGAAGCAGCGGAAGCTCTACCTGATCGCCTCCATCCTTCTACCGCTGGCCGTGCTGGTCGTGTTCAAGTACTACGACTTCTTCATCACGAGCCTCATGGCCGCGTCCGCTTCCATCGGCGTGGACCTGCATCTCCACACGTTGCGGGTGATGCTGCCGATCGGCATCAGCTTCTAAACTTTCCAAGCGCTGAGCTACACAACGGACATCTACCGACGGCAGATCGAACCCACGCACAACCTGGTCACCTTCCTGGCGTTCAAGGCGTTCTTTCCGCAGCTGGTCGCCGGCCCCATCGAGCGTGCCCCGCATTTCCTGCCGCAGATCCAAGCCCGGCGTCCGTTCTCACACGCCAACGCCGTGGTGGGATGCCGCTTGATGCTCATTGGCGCGTTCAAGAAGATGGTCCTGGCCGACCGGCTCGCCCCACTGGCCGATGCGGTATTCGACCACCCTACGTTGTTCGGTGGCATCTTCAATGGCATGGGCGCCATCTTTTTCGCCTTACAGATCTATTGCGATTTCTCTGGATACTCGGACATCGCACGGGGCGTGGGCAAGTTGTTCAACCTCGACCTGATGATCAACTTCGATCGGCCCTACTTCGCCCGGAGCCTGAAGGATTTCTGGGGCCGCTGGCACATCAGCCTGAGCACCTGGTTCCGTGACTATGTGTACATCCCGCTCGGCGGGAACCGGCTGGATGCCTTTCGTTCAGCGCGGAACCTGATGATCACCTTCCTGCTCTCCGGTCTTTGGCATGGGGCGAATTGGACTTTCGTGATCTGGGGCGGGCTGCACGGGGTGTTCCTACTCGTGGAGCGGTATGCAGGCTCGTTGCTCGGGCGACCACATGCAGTGCTGCGCTGGGCATTGGCGATGTTGGTGGTCCTTGTTGGCTGGGTATTCTTCCGCGCGCCCGATCTGGCGCACGCCCTGCTCTACCTCCGGCGAACGTTCGTATTCGATGCCGAACCCCTGTATCTCCTCGGCCGCTTGCTCAACTACGCGGAAAGTTCACCCTTGGGGCTGGTCTGCACGTTCTTCTTCGCCGTCCTGCTCATTGTGATCGACCTGCTCACCGCCCGTAGCGCGTTCATGGCCGTGCTGGAGCGACGCCCCTTGCTGCGCTACGCGGGGTATTCGGGCCTGGTGCTCATCATCCTCTTCTTCGGTGTCTTCACCGATCAGCGTGCCTTCATCTACTTCCAGTTCTGAGCATGGGCCGGACACTTCGTCATATCCTGGTCTTCGTCCTGTTGCTCATGGCGCTGGGGCTGGCGCTCGATCCGGTGTTCACACGCCTGTTCCAGAACGGCCGGGGGATGAAATCGCAATGGCTCGCGCGCATGCACCACCAGCATTTCGACGCGGTGATCATGGGCTCGTCACGCGCGCTGTGGAACATCAACACCATCGCTATCGACACGACGTGCGATGTACGGGTCGTCAATCTGGCCAACAACCACCTGACACCAGCGGAATTCCTGCTCACGCTGAAGATCTTCCTACGCAACGGGAACCGGGCTGACCGGATCCTCCTGCAGGTGGACCAGAACACGCTCTCGACCGACGCCGATCTGCACTCGAGCAAAGTGTACGAGTACGTACCGTACCTGGACGATACGTTGGTGTACGAGCATCTGCGGGCGCGGGACAGCGAATGGTTCTGGCTGAAGCACGTCCCCTTCTGGCGGTACGTGAAGTACAACTTCAAGTGGGGTGTGGAGCAGGCGTTCTACAGTGTGCTGGACCGGAGTCCGGAGCCGTTCGATAGCACGGGGGCGTTCTTCAGTCCGAATGAGCAGTTCTATTTGAAGAAGGACGTGAACTTCCCGCGCATCACCGATCGGTTGGGAACGGATCTGGAAGCCGTGTTCGAGTTGTGCCGGACGAACGGCATCGAAGTCGTACCGTTCACAGCACCCTCCTTTCGAAGGGACATGCCGGATAGTGTGCGAGCATTCCCGGCCCGGCTGCTGGCCGCTCATGGCCATCGGCTGCTCGATTTCTCCGATAGCCTGGACGGACAGCACCTGTTCAATGACAACAAGCATTTCAATCGCGCGGGTGGCGCATTGTTCACACGGATGCTCATCGAGCAGGTGATCTGTCCGGCAAATGCCGACCAGGCCCAGGGTCGTGAACACCCTTGATGGAAGGTACCGTTGCTGCCATCGAACCACTGTACCGGGCATCCTGTGGAGCACGGACTAAACTCCTCGCCATCGCCGTGAATGTGGGCGAACCGCTCGTGGTCCGGCACCGGAAGGCTGTCTCTCGTCCGGTTATCTTCGCGCCCGATGTCCTTCACGCACCCGGCCTTCCTATGGGCGCTCACCGCCCTGGCCATCCCGGTGCTCATCCACCTCTTCCAGCTCCGGCGGTTCAAGCGGATCGATTTTCCCAACGTCCGCTTTTTGGCGGAGATCTCCCAGCAAACGCGTGCCCGCAAGAAGATCCAGCACTGGCTGGTATTGCTGGCCCGCTGCCTGGCGCTCACCTGCCTGGTGCTCGCCTTCGCGCAGCCCTTCATCCCAACGGCGAACAGTGGGGTGCGTGCAGGCCAACGTGCCGTATCCCTCTTCATCGACGACAGCTACAGCATGGACGGCCAGAACGCACAGGGGCGCCTGCTGGACCAGGCCCGCAAAGGCGCGCAGGACGCTGTGATGGCCTACAGCGCGACCGATCGCTTCCAAGTGCTCACCGGGCGTTTCGAAGGTCGTGAGCAGGTGATGCTCGGTCGTGACGAAGCCTTGGAGGCCGCCGCACAAGTGGATGCGGGGCCCTTCTCCCGGCCGGTGTCGAAGGCCTTGGCCCGCATGCGGGAGGCGCTCGCGTCCAGCGATGCACCAGTGAAGCGTGCGTTCGTCTTCAGCGATCTGCAGCGCAGTGTAACGGACGTGGAAAGTTGGACCAACGACACGCTCGTGCCCACCGTGATCGTGCCGCTCACCGCCGCGCGTCCGGACAATCTCAGCATCGACTCGGTGTGGTTCGCCAGCCCGGTAAGGCGCATGGGCCAGAACGAAGTACTGCACGTTCGCGTGCGCAACTACGGCGCGCAGGATCTGGTGAACGTTCCTCTGCGCTTGAGCATTGATGGTCAGCAACGCGCGCTGGCCACGTTCGGCGTCGCCAGTGGTGCGACCGTGGACACCACTTTGCGCTTCAGTGGCGGAACGGCCGGCAACCACTGGGGAGAAGTAGCCGTGAACGACCAGCCGGTGACCTTCGATGACCGCATGTTCATCGGCTTCCGTGTGATCGATAAGCTGCGTGTGCTGTTGCTGAGCGGCGGGGATGAACCCGGTGACCGGGCCGTTCGAGCCGTGTACGCAGGGGACAGCACGCATGTGCTTACCGTGCAGCCCTACAAAGCGATCGATCTATCGGCCCTCGGCGCGCAAGATCTTGTCGTGTTGAACGCGCTGCCCGACGTGTCCAGCGGGTTGGAGCAGGCCCTGGCCGCCTTCGTGGAGGGCGGTGGAAGCCTGGCGGTCTTTCCCCCTTCCGATGGCGATCCCACGCGTTACGCGACGCTCTTCACCCTGTTCGGTGCGGCACCTCCAGCACGTATGGATA
>Ga0105046_10001186_pt1 | contig 39628 bp, 29 predicted proteins | sample MAT03_FD_78385 | JGI IMG/M metagenome (GOLD analysis project Ga0105046, IMG submission 78385) | Freshwater microbial communities from Lake Fryxell liftoff mats and glacier meltwater in Antarctica - MAT-03 (megahit assembly) | ecosystem: Environmental > Aquatic > Freshwater > Ice > Liftoff... | reverse complement strand
GCGGCTGGTGGTCGATCGGGTGTCGAGCGAGTTCGGCGCTGCGCCGAAGAACGCCTCGCTCGAGGCGGCGCTCGCCGACCTCCGCAAGGCGCGTCAGCTCGACGAGACCTATCCCCCTGCCGCGCTCGAGCTCGGGCGCGCCCTGCTGGTGCGGGGCGACGCGGACGGTGCGATGGCCTCGCTCAAGCGCGCGGTAGAGCTGTCGCCGCGCGATGCCGAGTCGCACTCGGCGCTCGGAGTGGGCCTGCTCGCTTCGGGCAAGCTCGAAGGCGCCGTCGCCTCGCTGGGTCGTGCCGCCGAGCTCGATCCCGAGGTGGCCGAGCGCCATGGCAACCACGGTACGGCGTTGCTCGCGCTCGGTCGCGTCCCCGACGCGATTGCTGCCTACGAGCGCGCCCGCTCGCGCGCTCCCAACGATCCACGCGTCCTGAGCGATCTCGGCACCGCGCACCTCGCGGCGGGGCGCGCCGATCTGGCATTGCCGCACCTCGAGCAAGCCGTTCGTCTCGACCCACGGCGCGCCACGTTTCGTCAAAACCTCGGCTACGCATTTCATCTCAAGGGCGATCTCGATAGGGCGCGCGCCCTCTACGAGGACGCCCTGGCCATCGATCCCAAGCTCGTCAGCGCGTGGATCAACCTGGGAAACCTTCACGCTCAGCGAAGGGACTTCGCCAGGGCCCGCGCCGCATTCGAAAGGGCGCGCGCCGTGTCGTCCGACGACCCGCGGGTGAAGGCCGCCTTCGTCGAGCTCGAGCAGCTCGACCCTGCGGGAGGCGGCGCCGGGCCCTGAGCCTTCTCGACCGTTGGACCTCCAACGGTTGACGAACGCTTGCTCAGACGCTTGCCCACATGTCGCGTTGCGTCCGCGATACGCCTACATTGGCGGGGTTTTCTAATGGGAACGTGACTGGCGCAGGGCTTGCGAACAGGTGACGATCGTCGTCGCTGCGCAGCTGTGATGCGCGGACGTCGGCGGAGTGATGGCGAAGCAAGTGGGGTGTGCACCCCGCAGGGTGGTGGATCGACTCCACCACCAGCGCACCTTCTTGGGGCCCGCCTCGCACCCACACTTGGGGAGACACGTCATGGGCTACTCCTTCTCCATCTCGTCGGAAGCGATCCCGAACGCCACCGTGCTCGGCTACCGAGGCACCGAGGCGATCAGCCGGCCGTACGCATTCCAGATCGGTCTACGCGTACCCGGTGCGGTTCGCGACCCCGCGGAGCTCGTTCACGAGCCGATGGTGCTGGAGACGAGCGGCCCACACGGCGTGCAGCGGATCGCCGGGATTGTCTCGAGCGCGACGATCGTCCACGTCGACAGTCACGGAGCGCTGATGCGTCTCGAGCTGGTTCCCACGCTCTGGCGCGCCAGCCTCTCCCGTCACAGCAGGATCTTCACCGACAACTCGATCCCCCAGATCATCCAGGCTGTCCTGAAGGAGGAAGGGATCACCGAGTTCGAGCTCCGCCTCGTCGAGACCTACCCGAAGCGGGAGCACATCGGGCAGTACAAGGAGTCGAACCTCGCTTTCGTGAGCCGCCTGATGGAGCGCGAAGGGATCTTCTACTTCTTCGACCACGAGGGAGATCGGGACAAGCTCATCATCGCCGATTCAAACTCCGCCTTCGGCTCCTCGCGCATCGTCCCGGTGGGCTATGCGCCCAAGCACGAGGGCGAGGCCGAGATCGGCGAGTCGTTCTTCGAGCTGTCGATGAAGCGATCGGCCTTGCCGCGGCGGGTCCAGCTCACCGATTGGAACTACCTCACCCCGGCGGTCCGCCTCGATACCGAGGTCGATGTGGCCGAGACGAGCATGGGCGCCGTCGTCCATCACGGCGACCACGTCCTCGACCCCGACGAGCTGGCTCGGCGCACCCGCATCCGCGCCGAGGAGCTGTCGGTCCACGAGACCACTTTCCGCGGCAGCGGTCCGGCCAGCATGCTCCTCACGGGCAGCACGTTCGTCGTCGACGGTCATCCGCGCGCTGCGCTCAACGGCGAGCTGATCGCGCTCACGATCGAGCACACCGCTGCGCGCATCGAGCAGATCGACGATGTCGCCTGGCGAGTGCTGAAGCTCCCCAAAGACATCTCGTACCGCGCGACCGTCACCGCCATCCGCTCCTCGGTGCCCTTCCGCGCGCCGCGCCTGACCACGCGCCCTCGCGTACAGGGCCTCGTCGACGCCGTCGTCGATGGCGCGGCGACCAGCACTTACGCCCAGATCGACGACCACGGCCGCTACAAAGTTCAGCTCGCGTTCGACGAGGGCGACCCTATCGATGGCTCCAACTCCACCTGGGTCCGCATGCTCCAGCTCCATGGCGGCAGCGCCGAGGGCTTCCACTTCCCGCTGCGCAAGCGGACCGAGGTCCATATCGCCTTCGCGTACGGCGACCCCGATCGTCCGCTCATCGTCGGCGTCGCGCACAACGTGGAGACACCGAGCGCCGTCACTGCCGCCAACCACACCCAGAACGTGATCATGACGGGCGGGGGCAACCGCATCGAGATCGAGGACCGCGCTGGGTCGCAGTATCTCGACGTTCGTTGCCCCACGCTCGGCAGTCGCCTCCATCTCGGCGCCGGGACCTACCAGTTCGCGGCGAACACCGAGGGTGAAGGCTGGTGGTCGACCGGCGGCGACACCGAGGTGACCGTCGGCGGCAACAAGACCGAAGACGTCCTCGCCAACGTGCTCGAGACGTACAAGGGCTCGCAGACCCTCACTGTCCTCGGCGCCGTCACCGAGACGATGCTCACGAGCCGTACGACGACGGTGGTCGGCCCGCAGACCGACACGTGGACGGGACCCCTGGTCGAGACCGTCACCAATCCGGTGACCGAGACCTACAACAGCGGCCTCGAAACGACCGTCGCGGCGGCTGTCACCCAGACCTACAACGTCGGCGAAACGCTGACGGTCACCGGAGGCGCCACCGAGGCGCACAACTCGAATCAGGCGACGGTCGTCACCGGCTCGCTCACCCATACGGTCACCGGCACCGCCTCCGAGACCTTCGGAGGAACGACGACGCGCCTGGTCGACGGCGCCAAGTCGCTCACCGTCGACGGAAAGATGACGGTCACCGCGCCCAACTTCGAGGGGGACATCGGCTCGTGGAGCACGCTCGACGACGCCACCAAGGAACACATCGAGAACACGATCGCAAGCTACATCGCGCTCGACGTCACGGTCACGCCGGCCAGCGTCTCGATCTCCGCGCTGTCGTTCAGCATGTTCGCCTCGAAGAGCACCTGGAACATCGCCAACCTCTCGTCGACCGGTGCGTCGGCCGCGAGGTACGGAGTTTACAGAACGGCGTTCCCGTCGGAGTCGATCAAGGCAGGTAGCCAGGCCTACGTTTGCGGAATCGCTCTCGTCATGAAGGGCATCGCCTTCCTCCATTGAAAGTGAGTCCCCGACCATGACCACCTCATTCCGCGTCGACTCAGCTGCCGTCCCTTCGGGCACCACTGTCGTGGGCTTCCGTGTTCGCGAGGCCCTCTCCGAGCCGTACACAATCGAGCTTGCGCTGCGCACGACCAGCGCGCCGATCGACACCGAGGCCGCGATCGGCGAGGGGATGACGCTCCTCGTCGATCTCCCGCCCGGATCTCCCTTCGACCCGATCCCCGAGCCTCACGTGTGGAACGGGGTGGTCGGCTCGATCGAGCTCGTCCACGAAGAGGGCGACCTCGCGCTCTGGGTCGCGATCATCGTCCCCAAAGTGTGGAGCCTCAAGAACACGCTTCACAGCCGCATCTTCACGGTCGGCACCGTTCCCGAGATCGTCGAGGCGGTGCTCCTCGACGAGGGCCTCTCGTCGACCGACTTCCGCTTCAACCTGCGCGGCAGCTACCCGTCGCTCGAGCACGTCTGCGCGTTTCGGGAGTCCAGCTTCGATTTCGTTTCGCGCCTGCTCGAGCGGGAGGGCATCTCCTACTTCTTCACCCACGAAGAAGGTCGTCACGTCATGGTGCTCATCGACGACATGAGCGCGCACATGGAGTCGCGGCCTGCCGTACCGATGACGCCGCTCGCCGACGACGATCTCCTCACCGAGGAGGGGTTCTTCGAGTACTCCTACGAACACCGCGCGTTGCCCAGCGCGGTCATCGTCACCGACTACGACTACCTGCGGCCCAGCTCGACCATCGAGGCCGACGCCGCCATCCAGCGCCGTCAGACCGGCGTCATCGTCGAGCACGCCGAGTTCGTTCCACTGCCCGACGAGGAACGTCGCTATGCCGATCTCCGCGCCGAGGAGATTCTGTCGCGTGAGCAATGGTTCACTGGGCGCGGGCGCGTGACCGGCTTGCGAGCCGGCCACACCTTCGAGCTGCAGGGGCACGGCCTGTCCCGTCTCGACGACTCGTACCTGGTCGTCGAAATGGTGTCGGAGGGCTTCGAGCTCGGACAGGGCGAGCAGAGCGCGATGTGGCTCGCCAAGCTGCTCCAGCTCGAGGCCAAGCCTGGGGTGACCGTCATCCTGGGAGCGATTCCGGCCTCGACCCAGTTCCGGCCGATGCGCGTCACTCCCTGGCCACGAATCCACGGCGTGGTCGATGGCGTCGCCGACGGCATGGCGAGCAGCGACTACGCGCAGATCGACTCACAGGGTCGCTATCGCGTCCGGCTCCGCTTCGACGAGAGCGATCTCATGGATGGGCAGGCCTCCACGTGGATTCGCATGCTCCAGCCCCACGGCGGCTCGATCGAGGGCTTCCACTTCCCGCTCCGCAAGGGCACCGAGGTGCAGATCGCCTTTCTCGGCGGCGATCCCGATCGCCCGATGATCGTCGGAGCGGTGCCGAACGCGATCGAGCAGAGCAAGGTGCGGAGCGTCAACTACACGCAGAACGTCATCCACACCGGCGGCGACAACACGATCACGATGGAGGACGCCGCCGGTGGCATGTTCATCACGAACTACTCGCCACCTTCCGCCAGTACGCTGCACCTCGGCACCGGCGCCAATCAGGTCGATCTCCGCACCGACGGTCAAGGCCACCTCCACACCGGGGGCAGCCACGACATCGACGTGCACGGAAACAAGATGGAGACGGTCGCCGGCACGCTGACCGAGATTTACGGCGGCATGCTCACTCTCGACGTGACCGGCGCGGTCACGCGCACGATGGTGACGTCGCTCACCCAGGCGGTGACCGGCCCGGTCACCGAGCACGTCACCGCGGCCTTCACCGAGACCGTGACCGCGAGCGTCACCGAGACCTACAACACCGGGCAGACGACGATCGTCACCGGTGGCGTGCTCCAGACGTACAACGCGACCCTGGCCCACACGGTCAACGCGTCACCGCTCAACGAGACGATCTCGTCGCAGCGTACGCGCACCATCGGCGGCACGCTCGAGCACCATACCACCGGGCACGCCGAGGAGACGTTCGGCGCGACCACCCGCTCGATCACCGGCAATTACACCGAGACGATCAATGGGACGTATACCGTCACCGCGCCGCAGGTCGAAATCATCTGTACCCAGGACACCTGGATCGACGCCGGGCTCGACGTCCTCGACGGGTATCACGCTGTCAAGAGCTACCTCACCGAGTGGAAGGGGGCCGACCAGATCGACGTCACCGGCATCACCGTCAGCATCACCCGCGCGTCGTTGAGTCTTGCCGGAAGCCAGAGCTCGAAGACCACGCGGTCGTTCTCGGTCACCGGGGCCAGCGTCTGGGCCGCAGGCATCGCTAAGTCGAGCTTCGGATTCAAGCAGTGGCACAAGGGCGCCCGCGTCGCGCTCGCGGGCATCACCATCTACATGTGAGGGGGAGCGAACCATGGCCACTCAGTATCGAATCCGCTCCGCTTCCTGGGCCATTTCGCCCCGCGTCGTCGCCTTCTGCGGTCGCGAAGGGGTGAGCGATCTCTACCGCTTCGACGTTGGCATCGTCTGGACGAGCGAGGTCTCGTTCGCCCCCGAAGAGGCGGTGGGCGACAAGATCACGCTGGAGATCATCCCCGACTCCGGGCCCGCGCATGCGTGGCACGGCGTGGTGGAGGACGTGACCCTTGTTCTGGAAGAGCAATCGTCGTCGTACTGGCGCATCACGTTCGGCCCGCGGCTGCGCACCCTCGAACTGACCGAGCACAGCCGCATCTTCACCGACGTCTCCATCCCCGCAATCGTCAAGGCCGTCCTCAAGGACGAGGGCCTGCACGGCGGGGCGTACGCAATGCGCACGACCGCGAGCTACCCCGACCGGGCGCACGTCTGCCAGTACCGCGAATCGAGTCTCGACTTCGTCCGCCGGCTTGCCGAGCGCGAGGGCATCTTCTGGTGGTTCGAGCACGATGACGAGGACGAGGAGACACTCGCCTTCTACGACGACTCGTCGAGTGCACCCACGTCACTGTCGAACGTCCGCTACGTGTCGCTGGGCGGTGGTGGGGCGACGCAGGCCTCGCTTTCCTACTTCCGGTCGAAGCGAAACGCGCTGCCCAAGAGCGTGCGTCTGCACGACTACGATGGGATGCGCCCGCAGCTCGACGTGACCGGCCGGGCCGAGATCGCCGACGGGTGGGGCGGCGACGTCGTTCGCTGGGGTGAGAACGTGTCCTCGCCCGACGAGGCCAGCCGTTACGCACACATCCGCAGCGAGGAGTTGCTGGCACGACGCGACATCTTCGAGGGCGGCGGTCCGCTGCTCGGGCTGCGGGTGGGCTCGCGCTTCAACCTGGTCGAGCACGCGGTGCTCGACGGTGAATACTTCGTCGAGAAGCTTCGCCACCGTGCAGCTGTCGGCAATCCTTCGAAGACCGTTCTCAACGCTTTCGGCCTCGAGGAGCTCGTAGGGCTCGACACGCAGTATCGAATCGATGTCGTCGCGCTGCCCGCGGCGGTCCGCTATCGCCCAGCGACCACCACGCCCTGGCCCCGCATTGCCGGCATCGTCACGGCGTTCGTCGACGGCGTGGCGTCGAGCCCCTACGCCCAGATCGACGACGAAGGTCGCTATCGCGTCGCCGTCCACTTCGACGAGGGCGACACCGCCGACGGATCGCGTTCGTCCTGGGTGCGCATGCTCCAGCCCCACGCGGGCCTACCCGAAGGCATGCACTTCCCGCTGCGCAAGGGCACCGAGGTCGCGCTCATCTTCCTGGGCGGCGACCCGGATCGGCCGTTCATCGTCGGCGTCTCGCCGAACCCCGAGAAGCCGAGCCCGGTCACCCAGACCAACTACACCCAGAACGTCATCCAGACTGGCAGCCTCAACCGCATCGTCCTGGAGGACAGCAGCGGCGGTCAGTACATCACCTGGTCGACGCCGATCGCCTCGAGCTATCTCCACCTCGGCGCGGGGCCGAAGAACTACGTCCTCAAGACCGACGGGCGCGGCCGCATCTACACCGGCGGCAACTACGACGTCGACGTCGACGTCAACCGCACCGAGGACGTCGACGGCAGCGTCACCGAGACCTACCAGGCGACCCAGGACCTCACCGTCACCGGCCCGGTTACCGAGACGCTCCACACGAACCTGACCTGGAACGTGCTCGGTCCGGTCACCCACATCTGGACGGGACCATTCAGCGAGACGGTCGACGGTCACGTCTCGGAGACGTTCAACTCGACCCTCGACGTCACGGTCCATGCGGCGATGACGACGCTCACCTACTCCGGCGGGCTGAACGTCATCGTGGCCGGCGACGTCACCGAGCACTTCACGGCCTCGCAATCCACGACGGTCCACGGCCCGCTCTCCCTCGAGGTCGGCGGGGCCGTCGACGAGCACTGCGGCAGTGTGAATCGTCACATCAAGGGCACCTACAACCTGAACGTGACGGGGACCTACAAGGTGCTCACGCCCACCATGGTGATGAGCTCGCCGGACTGGAACATCCTGTCGAACCTCGCCAAGAAGTTCATCGCGGACTCGTTCACGATGAATGCCTCGAAGTTTTCGATGGAGCTGTTCAGCTCGTCGATCGGCACCAGCAAGAGCTCGATCAACGGGATCTCTCTCTCCGCCACCGGCGCCAGCGTTTCGCTCGCCGGAATGGCCAGTACGAGTGGCAGCAACCTGAACAAGAAGGACGGGTTCATGGCGTGGGCGGTCGGCGTCTACCTTTACTCCGGCGCGATCATGCGCCTCAACGGCGGTCTCGAGAACCAGACGTGAGAGGCTTGCATTGAAGGTCGTCAAGCCGATGCGGCTGAGTGTGGTGCCGAGGTTCTTCGAGCACGGAGCTCAGCCGCACCTGGTCGTCACCGCCATCGGCTACTTTCCGCTCGACGCCCCCGAGGTGCTCCTTGGGGAACAAGCGCTGTGGACGGACTTCGGGCGTGACGCGCTCCGGCCGGTTCCGACGGTCGAGGCGCCGCAGAACCTCGCGGCGGCGATCCTCGATGAGGGGCTGCCCAAGGCGCGCGGTGAGGTGTTGGTGCGCGGCAATGCCTACCCGCCGGGCGGCCCGGCGCCGGGCTGCGCGGTGCGCGTGACCGTCGGGCCGAAAGACGCTCCGCTGGTCGACAAGAAGCTGTACGTCAGCGGCGATCGCTACTGGGACTTCATGGGCATGAGCATGCCCAAGCCGTTCACCGAGATGCCCGTTGATTGGGAGCACGCCTTTGGTGGCCCCTCCCACGGATGGAACCCGGTCGGCCGCGGGATCGTCGAGGTGGCGGGGCCCGAGGGCAAGCCAGTGACGCCGCTTCCCAACGTCGAGCTCGAGAAGGATCGCGTCAGAGCTAGGGGTGACCGACCGAAGCCTGGCGGGTTCGCCCCGGTCGACCACGCGCACCCGTTGCGGATGGGAAAGTTCGGCACGTTCGACAAGCGGTGGCTGGACAACGAGTTTCCCGGGATGCCTTCCGACATGCACCTCGAAGCGCATAACTGCGCGCCAGAAGACCAGCGCATCGAAGGTTGGTTCAAGGGGGGCGAGCCCTTCGTCATCGAGCACATGCATCCGACGCGGCCGCGCCTCGAAGGGGTGCTCCCCTCCTTCCGCGTCCGCGCGTTCTTCACGATGAAAGGCGACGCCGCGGAGACCCTCCACGAGGTCGGCATGCGGCTCGAGACGGTGCAGCTCGTCCCCCATCGCAACCGAGGGATCCTGGTGTACCGCGGCGTCGTCAAGACAGTGGAAGACGACGGATATGACATCGTCGCGCTGATGGTCGGTGCCGAGAAGCTCTCCGTGCCGCGTGATCACGATCACTACCGCGCCGTTCTGAAGAAGCGGCTCGACCGCGAAGAGGGCGCGGTCGAGGCGCTCCGCGATATCGATCTCCTCCCCGAGATCCCGCGCTACGTCGGCGACGCGGGGCCCATCGAAGACATCCAGAAGCTGCTCGCCCGCGACGGCCTGATGGAGGCGAACTTGGAGCGGCGGGCCGAGCTTGACCACGCGCGGATGAAGCAGGAGTTCGAGGCTGCTGGTCTCGATCCGGCGACGTTCGGCATGCCCACCGCGCCTCCCACGGCGGTGCCTCCACCGTCACTCGCTCTCGACGATCTCGGGGCGACGATCATGCAGGCCGAGCAGCGCGAGAAAGACGACTCGGCCCGCGTAGAGAAGCAGCGCGTGGAGATCGAGGCGCGCGGTCGGGCCCTCTGTGAAAAACATGGCGTCGACTACGAGAAGTTCACCGGAGCCGGGGTCGGCGGGCCGCCCAAGTTCCGCGCCCAGCACGAGCTGGAAAAGCTCCGGGCATCGCTCGCGCGCGCCAACGAGGTGGGGGTCACGTTGCCTGAGCTCGAGCAGCGCGCAAGCGATCCCGAATTCGAACAACGCCTGCGAGGGCAGGAGACGCAGCAGCTCGAGATGTACCGCGACGGCGCGCACTTCATGCCGGCACCGGCCGTCATCGAAGACGACTACGCCAAGATGCTCGGCGCGCGGGTGAGCGTGGCCAACGACGCCCAGGTGTCGCTTGCCAACGAAGACCTCACCGGCGCCGACCTCGCCGATGCGGTGATCCCGGGCTCCGACCTCTCGTTCACGTTCCTCGAGGCGGCGCGACTCGATCGCGCCGATCTGGCGGGCGCCAACTTTCATCGCGCTGTCCTCACCCGGGCGTCTCTGCGTGACGCCAATCTCTCCAACGCCGATCTCCGAGGCGCGAACCTCGGCGAGGCCGATCTCACGGGGACCGATCTGCGCGGGGCCGACCTCACCGGTGCGGTACTTTTCCGGACCAAGCTCGACAGGACGAAGCTGGGCGGCGCGAAGCTGCACGACACCGACGTCTGGGAGAGCGAGCTCCACGACGTGAGCTGCGTGGGCGCCAGCATCCGCAAGGTGAGCTTCCTCCGATGCACCATCGAGCGCCTCGACGCTACCGACGCCGAGCTCTCCGACGTGACTCTGCTCGAGTCGCGCGCACCGCGGCTGGACCTGTCGCGTGCGAAGATCGAAGACCTGCACCTCATCGCGGTCGACGCGCCGGGAGCGTCGTTCCGCGATGCTTCGCTCGTGAAGATGAGCGCCCTCGGTGAATGCTCGCTGCCCGATGCCGACTTCTCCGGCGCCAAGATGCCGGAGGCTTCTCTGCGCGGAGCGAACCTGGCAGGAGCCAACTTCGAAGGCGCCCAGCTCGACGGCGCCGATCTCTCGGAGTGCAATCTGACCGGCGCGAACCTCGACCGCGCCATCCTCACCGGCGCGGCGTTCATCCGCGCCGATCTCGCCAACGCCAAGGTCCGGACCAGCAAGCTGCTCGACGTCGTCATGCACAAGGCGCATTTGGCGGGAGCGGATTTCGCGGGCTCCAATCTCTTTCAGGCCGATCTCACCAAGGCCAAGGGCGACGACCGCACGAGCTTCTCGGGGACGAACCTCGGTCGCGCGGTTCACCCGAGGCCGAGGAAGCCGTCGTGACGCGCGGAGACGTCGAGCGCCTCGTTCGCGAGGGCCAGCCGGTGATCGGGATCGACCTGCAGGGGGTCGACCTCGGTGGGGCGGCCCTGGGCGGCGGCGTCTTCGAGCAAGTGCGCTTCGACCGCGCGAAGCTGGTCGGCGCATCGTTTCAGGAGTCGTCGCTCATTCACTGCAGCTTCGACGAGTGCGACATGGCGGGCGTCAACCTGCGCCACGCCTTCGTCCACCAGTGCTCCTTCATCAGCACGTCGCTGGTGGGCGCCCGCCTCGAGGTGACGACGTTCACCGAGACCGCGCTCGCCTTTGCCAATCTGAGCGGCATCCAGGCGCGCGCCACCAACTTCATGGGCTGCAATCTGGCCGGCGCGAACTTCGCCGCCAGTCACTTCGAGTCGGGCCAGCTCTACCAAACGCGACTCGACAACGCCGACCTGTCGCGCGTCCATTTCAACCAGATGACGTTCTTCGAGGCCGACCTCCGGACGGCGATCCTCGCCGGGGCGACTTTTGAGCAGACGGTGTTCTTCCAGTCGACGCTGGCCGGCCAGGACATGCGCACGGTGTCGCTCCCCCGCGCGCAGCTCCTCAGCGCCGATCTCGACGGCTGTGATTTTCGCGAGGGGACACTCGAGCAGACGAATTTTTCCGAGTGCAAGCTCGGTAAGGCCCGCTTCGACGCGTGCAAGGGCAGCTATGCCGCGTTCGGCGGGTCCAAGATGCGCGAGTCGTCGTTCGTCGGCGCCAAGATGGCGGGCTGCGAGTTCGCGCAGGCCGACGTCGCGCAGGCCGATTTTCGCCAGGCCGACCTGCGCAATGCGATTTTCCTGCGCAGCAGCTGCGTCGGTACGCGGTTCGGCGACGCCAACCTGGTGTGGAGCGAGCTGTCCTACGCCGACCTTTCCCACGCCGACTTCGTCGGAGCCGACCTCAAGCGCGCCAAGCTCCACGGCATCCGCGACGAGGGGACGATCTGGGGCGGCGCGAAGAGCGGAGCCTTCTCCGAAGACGCCGACCTGCGCGCCGCCGAACACTGGATGCCCCCCGAGCGGAGCTGACCCTGCGCCTTTTCCTCTCGCTGTAGTGCGCTGCACCTTTCGCAAGGAGATCGATGATGAGCAACGTGGCCCGCAAACTTGAAACACGAGACGACGAGGTCCTCGGTCGCCGGGGAACGGTCGTGGGCAAGCAGGGCGCGGGCTTCCGCGTCGCCGTCGACTCCGGCGAGATCCTCGCGCGCAAGGCGACCGGCTGCCTGCTCGAGCCCATCGACGACGACGTCGTGCTGGTCGGTTCGGTCGGCGACGACGCCTGGATCGTGACCGTGCTGCAGCGTGATCGCGAGTGCTCGTCGGAGATCTCGGTCGACGGCGATCTCCGCCTGCGCACGGCGCACGGCAAGGTCGCCATCGTGGCCCAGGAGGGCATCGACCTCATCTCCACCGGCAAGACGTCGGTCATCTCGACCGAAATCGAGGTGCGCGCCCGCACGGTGAGCGCCCTGGTCGAGGGCGCCGAGCTGATCGGCGGCTGGCTGCGCAGCGAGGTCGACAAGGTGAAAGTCGTCGCCAAGAGTCTCGACCAGGTCGTGGAGCGCTTCTCGCAGCGCTCGAAGCGTTCCTTTCGCGAAGTCTCCGACTTCGATCAGGTCAAGGCCGGCACCATGCACCACAAGATCGAAAAGACCCTGCGCGTGCATGCCGGTGACGCCGCCATCACCGCCGATGGCGTGGTGAAGATGGACGGCAAACAGATCCACGTGGGCTGAAGGAGGAAATCGTCATGTTCGCTACCTGCAAGCTCGGCGGTCTCAATATCGCCTTTCCTGACATCTGCCTCACCCCCCCAGTGCCCCCCACGGGCGTGCCGATTCCGTATCCCAACTTCTCCATGAACCTGCTGGGAATGCCGTTCCACCCCAAGGTTTTGTGGATGTGCGCGCCGGCGCATCAGATGCTCAGGACGAAGGTCCCGATGAGCATGGGCGACAACGCCGGCGTGTTGCTGGGCGTCGTTTCGCGCAAGGTGGCTGGCGAGACGAACTTCATCACCGGGGCGTTCACCGTGTTCGTTGGCAGTCGTCCCGCCACGCGGATGACGACCGTGTGCCTGATGAACGGCTTCAACATGATCGGGATGACCTGTGCCCCCAGCCAGGTGAAGGTGCTCCTGCTCTGCGCCTGATCCCCTTTGAGGGCGCACGCCCCGGGACGCGGACGTGAGGCCGGGACCTCACTCTTCGTCGCCGCATGCGCGGCGCCCGCTGCAGTTGGCACAGTCTTCCTTTCGGCGTGATTCCAGCTTCTTCGCGGCCGGTCTTGACGTCTCGGCAGCATGCGAATATTTCGCATGCGAAAGATTCTCGAGACCTCCCGATGAGCCTGGCGACCGACGACCGAAACCTTCCGCAGACTCCGAAGCGCGACGTGGACGCGATCGTGGAGACGGTCGTTTACCTCTATACGGAGTCGCGTCGCCTCACGAAGGGCATCGCTCGCGAGGTGGGTCTTACCGGTCCGCAGCTCACGGTCATCAAGCTCCTCGAGACGTTCGGCGACCTCTCCCTGTCGTCGCTCAGCGAGCGCATCCGGGCGCAGAACAGCACGGTCACCGGCATCATCGACCGTATGGAGCGAGAAGAGCTGGTGTTGCGCGAGCGTTCCACTTCGGACCGGCGCGTCGTTCTGATCAAGCTGACCCCGAAGGGCCGCGAGCTGGCGCAGAGCGTCGATGTCCAGCCGATGGAGATCTTTCGCGGCGCGCTCGCCTCGCTCAGCCGCGACGAGGTCGGTCAGCTCGTACGCATCCTCGGTAAGCTCCAGCGCTGGGTGCGCACGCGCATCGGCGACGACGGCAGCGCGCGAAGGTCGCCTTCGAGCGCGGCCGAACCCGACAGGGCCGAATAGCCACCGCAACCACGTAGCGAGGTAGACATGTCACTTCCGCGGGAAAAGCCGACGTACACTGGGGCACCTCGCCAGGCGGGGCGCGATCCGGACATCGCAGTGGTTACCTGTGCGCTCAGCGGCGTTCTTGCGACGCGCAAGCAATGCCCGGGCATCCCGTACACGCCAGCGGAGATCGCCGACGAGGCCAAGCGCGCATACGACGCCGGCGCCGCGGTCGTGCACATCCACGCGCGCAACGACGACGGTACGCCGACCTTCGCGCCTGCCACCTTCGCGCGCATCAAGGAGGAGATCATCGCGCGCTGCCCGATCATCCTCAATTTCTCGACCGGCACGATAAGCGAGGACGTCTCCGAGCCCGTCGCGACGATCCGTCAGGTCCGACCCTCCATCGCGGCCCTCAACATGGGGACGATGAACTATTCGAAGTACTCCAAGGCTCGCAAGTCCTTCGACTTCGATATGGTCTTTCCCAATACGTACGGAAAGATCATCAAGGTGCTCGAGGCCATGAACGACTCCGGCGTCAAGCCGGAGCTGGAGTGCTTCGACACCGGCCATACCAACGGTATCTGGCCGCTCCTCGACATGGGGCTGCTGAAGCCGCCGCTGCAGTTCTCCTTCATCGTAGGCGTCCTCGGCGGCATTCCCGGCCTGGTGGAGTCGCTGCAGCTCCAGACTCGCATCATGCCGCCTGGATCGGAGTGGGAGGTCATCGGCATCAGCCACGGCCATTGGCGAATGATGGCAGCGGCCCTCGCCCTGGGCGGCAACGTGCGCACCGGCCTGGAAGACCATCTCTACTTGCCGAACGGCGAGATGGCGAAGTCCAACGGCGACCTGGTCGAGGTCCTCACACGCATGACGCGCGACACCGGCCGCCGCCCGGCGACCGTCGAGGAGGCACGCGCCATTCTCGGGCTCGACGCCGCGACCGCGACCGCGACCGCGGGAGCCGCGACCTCGTGACGTCGGTCCCCGAGCGCGCGTACGCCCGGATCCTCGTCACGGTCGAGGCCGGCGCGCTGCGTATCGCGCTCCACAATCCGGCGCGCAAGAACGCGATCGGCGCCGTGATGGTAAGCGAGCTGCTATGGGCGCTGGAGGATGCGCACGCCACAGGCGACGTGCGCGCGATCGTCATCACCGGGTCGGGCGACGCCTTCTGCGCAGGCGGCGATTTCGCTCAGATGAGCGGCGCCGAGACCGCCTCGGACGCCCTGGCACACAAGGGCGACTATGCCGACCTTCTCCTCGCGATGACCCGCGCGACCAAGCCGATCGTCGCGCGCGTCAACGGCGCGGCGATGGGCGGTGGGCTCGGCATCGTCGCCGCGTCGCACTTCGCCATCGCCGACGAGGCGGCCAAGCTCGGTACGCCCGAGGTCGACGTCGGCCTCTTCCCGATGATGATCATGGCGGTGCTGGCGCGGGTCGTCCCGCAGAGGCGCCTTCTGTCGATGATGCTGCTCGGCGAGAAGATGACCGGTCGCGATGCCGCCGAGCTCGGCCTGGTCGGCAAGGCAGTCGCGAAGGGCGAGCTCGACGGCGAGGTCGATCGGATCGTGGCGGCGCTCGTCACCAAGAGCCCTGCGGCGATTCGCATGGGTTTGCAAGCGTGGGCGGATCAGGCGGACGCGACGCTCGCCGACGCCTTGCCGATGTTGCGCGGTCGGCTCGGGGCCATTCTCGGCACCGATGACGCGCGTGAGGGCCTGACGGCCTTTCTCGAGAAGCGCGCACCGCGCTGGACGGGGAAATAGATCGTGGACATGCGTCAGTTGGTGAAGGACCTCGAGGCGCGCCGCGAGCTCGCCAAGAGAATGGGCGGGGACGACAAGGTCGCGAAGCAGCACGCCCGCGGGAAGTTGACGGCGCGCGAGCGGTTCGCCGCATTCTTCGACGGTGGCGCGTTCTTCGAGGTAGGCATTCACGGCACCCAGATGGGGATGAACGCTGGCTCGGGCAACGATCGCCCGCCGGCCGACGCGGTCGTATGCGGCTTCGGCGAGGTCGACGGGCGCATGGTCTGCGCGGCGGCCTACGACTTCACGCTGAAGGGCGGCAGCATCGGTCAGACCGGCGAAGAGAAGGTCACGCGTCTGCGCCAGATGGCGCTGCGCGGCCGATGGCCGATCGTGTGGTTCATCGACTCCGGCGGCGCACGCATCGACCCGGGGGCGACGCACCCCGACGCGCTCAGCCTCTTCGCTGGCTCGGGGCATCTGTTCCGCGAGCAGGTGCACCTCTCGGGCGTGGTCCCCCAGGTTGCCGCGATGGTCGGGCCCGGCGCGGCTGGAACCGCATACATCCCGGGGCTGGCCGACTTCGTCCCGATGGTGAAGGAGATCGGCTCGCTCGCGCTGGGCGGGCCGGCGCTGGTCAAAGCAATGACCGGCGAGGACATCAGCGAGCAGGACCTGGGCGGCTCCAAGATCCACAGCACCAAGAGCGGCGTGGGCGACGGCGAATACAAGGACGACGCCGCCTGCATCAACGCGGTGAAGGAGTACCTCTCGTACTTTCCGTCACACTGCGAGGACAAACCGCCGGTGCGGCCCTGCGACGACCCGATCGATCGCCGTGACGATTCGTTGCTCGATCTGCTCCCCGAGAGCTCGAAGCGCGCCTACGACATGTACAAGCTCATTGGCTCGATCGTCGACCACGGCAAATGGCTCGACATCAAGCCGCGCTGGGCGCGCACCATCATCACCTGTCTCGCGCGCATCGGTGGGCAGTCCGTGGGGATCGTCGCGAACCAGCCCAATCACATTGGCGGCATTCTCGATGTCGACTCCAGCGACAAGGCCGCGCGCTTCATCCAGATCTGCGACGCATTCAACGTGCCCCTCGTCTTCCTGCAGGACGTGCCGGGTTTCATGATCGGCTCGAAGGTCGAGCACGAGGGGATCATCCGCCACGGCGCGAAGCTCCTCCACGTGATGAGCGCGGCGACCGTCCCCAAGATCACTGTCGTCGTGCGCAAGGCCTACGGTGCGGGCTACTACGTCATGTGCGGTCGCGCCTACGAGCCCGACCTCATCGTGGCCTGGCCGAGCGCCGAGATCAGCGTGATGGGCGCCGAGGGGATGGTCGGCATCGCAGGTCGCAAGCTCTTTGGCGATACGCCTCCCCCGCCCGAGGTGAAGCAGGGCATCGTCGAGCAGATCCAGAAGAACATCGACATCTACAAGGTCGCCGGATGGGGCCTCGTCGACGACGTCATCGATCCTCGCGACACCCGTCGAGCGATCGCGTGGGGACTATCGATTGCGCGCAACAAGACGGTCGAGCGACCGTTCCGGAAGCGCGGCATCATTCCGGTGTGAGGCCGCGGCACCACATTTGTTGCCATTGGGCTCGTGATGACGCGGCGCGCCGACGCGCTTCGCATTCGTCCGCGACCATTTTCTGGTGCCGCTCCCGTCTTCCTCGATTGCGCCGCGCCCATCAAGGCGCGAGCCTACGCGAGGTTCTTTGTACCATTCGGAGTAGGAGGAAGAGATGTCGGAATTCGAGCTCATCAGGGTCCATGACGCTAGCCAGCTGCATGACAACCTCGCGAAGCTTCTGAAGAACAAGAAGCACATCGAGTCGCTCGTGGTCGACACGAACACCGACGAGATCCGGATCGATCTCTCGAGGACGGCCAATATGTTCGGGAATATCGACTTCAGGCTCAGCCTCCAGAGCGGCAAGGGGGCCGACGCCCGCACCATCATCGACACGCTCAGGAAGCAGGACGCCCCCACGCGCGGGCAGTCCGAAGAGCTCTTCGCAATGCTCGCGCGCTGAGCGAAGTCACTTCTGACCGGCTCGCGCCGGCCCCGACGCCTCCGCTCTCGCGATCGGGGGCGTCGTACGTTCTCGCTGTCGAATATTTTCTCGAGTCGTTCGAGACCTGGCAGCCCTCGTCTCGCATCGGGGCTTCGAGCTTTCGTACGCATCGATCGCGCGCGGGCCGCGTGCGACGGACGCGGTCAGGGAGCTGTCCCCTCCAACTTGGAGTGCGCCCGGGCAAACGTCGCGAGCGACCCGATAGCAAGGCGCCGGGGGGGACCGGCCGGAAGCGTACTCCTGTCCGCTGAGGACCGGTGGGCCCCCGGCAACGCAGCTAGCGGGGCGCGCAGCAGTTTCCCAGCGCCCTCCTAGCTAGCGGGGCGGCGGCGATGCGGGCTCGGTGGTCTCCTCGTCCGAACCGAGATCCGGCACCGGATCGTCCGGGTCACGCCCGATCATGACGGTCTTCATCGTGCGCGGGGGTGCGTCGTAGAAGGGCAACCGCGATGCCCCGATCCGCGCGAGCGCGGGTTGCAACGCACGCACCCGACCCTGGAAGGCATCGCGGTGAACGACGGCCTCGCCCTCGAGGTTCGAGACGAGCAACGGCGTGACGCGGAAGAGACCCGGGCGATCGAACGTCCCGCGCGGACACACCTCGGCGAGCAGGAAGGGAATGTCGAGGTGCGCCCCCGGTCGGTACTCGCGCACGAGCTCGACTGCGACGCCGTGCGCGCGGTCGTCCACGTTGCACTCGATGGTGCCTGGCGTCTGGTTCTGGGGCGTCATCGGCCCTTCGACGCGGAAGCGCAGCATGCGGGTTCGCAGCACGGCGGCAAGGGTGCGACCGCCTTCGTTCTTCGCGTGAATCCGCAGCGTCACATCGCGTGGCGCGCCTCCGTCGCTCCAGCCATCGACGTACATGTCGAGGTCGGGCGCTTGGCCATCTCGACGGCCGATACCGATCGTCTCGTCGACGTAGGCCTCGCGCAGCTCCTTGTCGCGCTCGAGCTGCCGCTCCTTGTCGCGCTTCTTGTCGAGCTCCAGCGCCTCGTCCCGCGTTCTGCGTGCTGCGATCTCCCGCTTGGTCAGCGGTGGGTCCGCTTCCTGGGCCTTCGGCGGCGGTGAGCCTTCTTTGGAAGGTGTAGCCGTCGCCTCCGCCGAGCCGTGCAGGTCGGCGTGGTGTGTCGACTTCGACGCCTCACCCTCGGCTGGCGATCGCTTCGTGTCGACCCCGCGTGCGTCGTGGTCGTGGTCGTGGTCGTGCCGCATCGGAGGCGGCGGAAGCGGCGCCTTGTCCAACGGCTCGTTGGCGCGTGTCGCATGCAGGGGGGCAGGGGAGATCGGCGCGATTTCGGCGGGCGCGTAGCTCAGCACGAAGGTCGGCGCGCGAAGCTCGCGAGCGGGCGCGAACGATTCCGGCTCGTCGGTGCTCTGCGCGGCGAACGGCTCGCGCGTCGCCGACCAGGTCTGCGCGCCGAAGCCGAAGCGTGGTCGGACCAGCGTTCCGCCGCGGAGGCGATCGCCCTGGAGGCCGAAGCAAAACAGGCGCGGGTCGAACGATTCGACCCACGACTCGCCTGGGGCGAGATACACGGCGCGCGACGTGGGAAACGAGCCGGGTTTCTGTCCCGGGGCGGGTCGGCAGGCCTGCCAGGTGTTGCCTTTGCCGGGTCGCTGAATCTCGAAGGACAAGAGACGGATGTCCGCCGGGATGCGCACCGGGCGATCGCCCTCGTTGTCGATGCGCAGGGTCCACGGCGGATCAGGAGACGGTGCGATGACCCGGATCGACAGCGGCGCGGGCGGCAGCGCAGCGTGCTTCGTCGTCGACTGAGCCGTGGCATCGCTCGCACTCGTGATGGTCGAGGCGGCGAGTGCGACCGCGGCGATCGGGCGGGCGAGTCGAGAGGCCATCGGGGGACGGATCACGGCGGATTGCACCGGCGCAGCGTTTCGCCGAAGCGACAGAGCGTCAACCGAGGAGCTGGCTGGCTTGTCGGCCGTGGCAGCGGTCGTGTCTCGGCGCCGCGTGTGCGAACGCGCCCGGCGAGGTACATTGCGCGAGTGCGAGGGCTGTATGCGATCGTCGATGCGTCCGCCTGCGCGCGTCGTGCGGTCTCGCCGATCGCGTTCGCCGAGGCGGTGCTGTCGGCTCGTCCTGCGGCGATGCAGCTGCGCGCCAAGCAGCTCGGCGCGCGCGAGACGCTGGGGCTCTTGCGCGACATCGCGCCACGGTGCCGGGACGCCGGCGTGCCTTTGATCGCCAACGATCGGCCCGACCTTGCGCTCCTCGCCGGATGCGACGGCGTTCACCTCGGGCAGGCAGACCTGCCGGCGCGCGAGGTGCGAGCGCTGGCCGAACGGTACGGGGCATCCTTGTCGATCGGCGTGTCCACACACGGGGTGGCCGACCTCGATCGCGCGCTGAGCGAGCCCATCGAGATGATCGCGGTCGGGCCGGTCTTCGGCACCGCGAGCAAGGAGCAGCCCGAGCCGACGGTGGGGCTCGACGCGGCCCTCGCGCTGGCGCGTACGGCGGCGGTCAAGCGACCGGGAGTCGCGCGCATCGCCATCGGTGGCATCGCCGAGGCGGACATCCCACGACTGCGTGCGGCCTTCGATCTGGTCGCGGTCATCGGTGCGTTGTTTCCGCTCGATGAAGGTGGTCCCTTGATCGACGGCGTTCGTGCGCGCGCGCAGGCGCTGGCCCTCGCCGCGCGAGGAAGCGATCGATGAGCTTCATCCTGCTCGCCGCCGCTTGTGCCGCTGCTGCGGCGGCTGCCGGTGTCTTCGCGGGCAGGCGGAGCGCGGCTTCGGAAGACGAGGAGAAAGGCAAGGCGCCTGCTCTGCCGGCACCCCTTCCGAAGCCCTTTGCCCAGGACGCGGTAGGCTTGGAGATCGGCGACGTCGTGTCGGTGGCCGGCGAGGAGCGATGGCTCTCCGGTGCGCTGTCGCTTCGCGACGGCGAGCACCTGGTCGCAGCGCTCTTCTTCGCCCCGGAAGGTCGGCGAAACGACGCGGTGTGCGCCTTTTCGTCCCCGCGGCGCGAGATCCTGTGGCTCACGCCGCACGCGGTCGAGATCGGCGCGGAGCCGCCGTCGTCGATCGAGCTCGATGGCATCGTCATGCGTCGGCGCGCGCGGGTGCCCGTGAGCATCGTGCGTCACGCGGAGGACACGCCCGACCTGGGCGATCAGGCAATCTTCGCCGAGTACGAGGCGGGCGCAGGTTCGGTCGGCGTGGTGATCCGGGCTTCGCGCGGGGCGCTTGGTTGGGTCGGAAAGCGCGTCGAAGACGGGGCTTACGACTGCATGGGCAAAGGAGGCTCGTAGGCCGTGGACGTCGCAGAGCGGGCCGAAGCAAGGAGAGGCATCCTCGAGGAAATCCTCGGTCTCTTTCGTGCGGCATACGCCTGGGAGACGTGGGGACGCCTGCTGGTTCACGTCGCGGTCGGCCAGGACGGCCGCGCGGTCGTGGTCGACGTAGCGGTGGAAGACATCGTCGGCGACGAGGCGCGCCTCGAGCGCGCCTTCGAAGGACCGGAGGTGCGCGCCTCGCTCGCCGCCGTCGCGCGTGCTGCGGAGGCGCTGGTCGCGCTGGAGGATCTGGAGATCGAAGCGATGGGTGGCGGCACCTTCATCCGCACGCGCGACGGCGACCTGGCATTCTTGCCGGGGCTGGTTCGAAGCCCCAGCGTCGTGTTCGATCGCGCGCGCGACGCCGTCGTCGCTCGCGTACGCGCGAAGAACGAGGCGCTACGCGAGGCGTTCGGGATCGGCGAAGGCGCCAAGGTCATCCCCGCGCCGCCCGAAGCCAATGCGGGAGCGAAGTCGGGTGCGGGAGCGGAGCCGGGAGCGGGAGCGGAGCCGGGAGCGGGAGCGGAGCCGGGTGCGGGAGCGAAGCCGGGTGCGGGAGCGAAGCCTCGTGCAGGAGCGAAGCAGAGGGCCACGGTGCGCCGCGCCGGCGACGTCGTGGCGACGGTCGATGCCGTCGTCCTGGGGACGTTCTCGCGCCCGCGTCGATCGCTTGTGTGGGCCGCGGCGAACCCTTCGGTCGACGATGCCACGCGCGCAGCGTCGACCGCGCTCCTTGACTCGATGCCTGATCGGGGGGCGTGGGAGATCTCGATTTTCGGCTTCACGACCGACGAGCCCACGGCGTGGGCGCTCGCTGCCTGGGTGGCCGATTCGAGCGGCTTCGACGGGCTCACCGCGGTCGACACAGACGAGGGCGTCATCTTCGTGGCGCTGCGCGACGCCCGCGCCGGCGATCCGCCTGAATAGCTCGGTCTCGCTCGCTCACTCTAGGAGTGTGTCGGGGAAAAGGGCGTAGCGAGGCGGAGGAGGCCCCCCAGGTGCGCAGTGGCGCGGACCGGAAGCCGACGACCACGTACTTTCTGCACGTTGAGGAGGCTGAAGGGAGCACGCTGCGTAGATGGGGGTGCATCGCTCGCCGCAGTAGCTTTTTTTTCCGACACACTCCTAGCGCAGTGCGCGCAGCTCCTGGGTCAGCGCCAGGACGACGTGGGACGAACCGGCGTTGTGGTCGCTTACGCGCAAGATCGCCTGCGTCACGAGATCGTGGGCGCGCGCGAAGCGCAGGGCCCCTCGATCTTCGCCGCTCTTGGCTGCGGCGCGGCCGTCGAGCGCGCAGCGCGCCGCGAATGCGCCCAGCAGCTCAGTCAGCTCCGCGCGGTCGCTCACCGACTCGGCGAGGCGAACCGAAGCCTCGAAGGTGCGCGCGCGCAGCGCCCCCAGCATCGCCTCGATGAACGCCTCGCGCGCGGCCGTCCGCTCGTGATCCGCCAGATCGAGCGCGGCCTGGATGCGCCCTCCCGACTGCTCCACCAGCGTGTCGAGCTGCTCTTCCGGCATGCCGGTCTTCTGCAGCAAGCGCCGCAGGACGTCGGTCGGTAACGGCCCGAAGCGAACCGGCAGCGTGCGCGACCGGATGGTCGGAAGCAACTCGTCGGGGTGGGCGGTCAGCAGGATGAAGTGATGCTTCTGGCGCGGCTCCTCGAGCGTCTTGAGCAGTGCGTTGGCCGCCTCGATCGTCAGCTCCTCGGCGCGGCGGATGATGATGATGCGGGCGCGCCCCTCGACCGGCGGATACTCGGCTCGCGACAGGACGATGGTGCGGATCTGGTCGATCGAGATCGATTGCTTCTCGGTCGGCTTGCGCTCACCCGTCGCGATCGACTCCGGCGCATAGAGCTGTCGCTCGACCAGCTGCACGTCGGGATGCAGCGGCACTGCCGGGCCTTCGGCGCGGAGGGTGACGACCCGACGGCATCCTTCGCAGGTGCCGCACCCGAGCGGATCCTCCGACTCGCAGAGCAACGCCTGGGCGAGCCCGAACGCCGCCAGCTCCTTGCCGACTCCGCTCGGGCCCTCGAACCGATAGGCGTGATGTACGCGCCCGGCTCGTAGCGCCTTTTCGAGCGTCGCGATCGCCGTAGGTTGTCCTTCGACGTCGCGGAGGGTCATCGCCGCTTCTTCGCCTTGGCGGCCAAGACCTTCTTGGGCGCTGCCTTCTCGGGCGCCGCCTTGATGGTGCCCCTGCGAACAGGTCCCTTCTTTGGTGCGGCGCGTCGGGGTGCCACCTTCTTTGCGGCGACCTTCTTCGCGGGCGTTCGCTTCGTCGGCGTCGCCTTTGCGGCGACCTTCTTCTTGGTGCTTTTCGCCGTCGCCTTGCCGCGCGTCGCCTTGCCGCGCGTCGCCTTCTTCGGCGCCACCTTCTTCGCGGCCGCCTTCTTCGTCGGAGCGACCTTTGCGGCCGCCTTCTTCTTCGGAGCGACCTTCCTGGGCGCTGCCTTCTTGGGCGCTGCCTTCCTGGGCGCTGCCTTCTTGCGGGCCGTCTTCTTCTTCGGAGCGACCTTCTTTGGCCCTGCCTTCATCGCGGCCGTCTTCTTTCTTGGTGCGGCCTTCTTTGAAGCGGCCTTCTCGTTGGGCGTCACCTTCTTCGCGGCGGCCTTCTTCGTCACGACCTTCCTTGGCGGGGGCGTGGTGCCTTCGATGATGGCGCCGTTCACAGCGCGGAAGAGGAGGTTCACGAGCTCCTCCAGGTTCTCGCGGGTGACCGCGCTCACCGTGCGCAGGATGACGCCGTGCTTGGCGAACCGCTTGGTGAGCTCGGGAATGGCCTCGCGCACCTCGGGACGATCGATCTGGGAGGCGACGACGAGCTCGGGGCGCTCGGCCAGCTCGGGGCTGAATGCCGAAAGCTCGTCACGCAGGATCAGCCAGTCTTCGACCGGGTCGCGGCCTTCGCCGAGATCCAGTGTGACGAGATGCAGGAGCACGCGGCAGCGTTCGACGTGCTTGAGGAACTCGATGCCGAGCCCGACGCCCTCACTCGCGCCAGGGACGAGCCCAGGGATGTCGGCCACCACGAAGGTCGACCCGCCGACGCGGGGGCCGCCGAAGACGTCGACCACGCCAAGCATCGGCGTGAGCGTGGTGAAGGCGTACTCGGCGATCTTGGGGCGCGCTGCGCTGATGCTGGAGACGAAGGTGCTCTTGCCGACGTTGGGGAAACCGACGAGCCCGACGTCTGCCATGATTTTGAGCTCCAACCGAAGCTCGCGCGTCTCGCCCGGTTCGCCCTTCTCGGCGCGGCGGGGGGCGCGCTCGGTGGCGGTCGCGAAGTGGATGTTGCCGCGGCCGCCCTTGCCGCCCTGGCCCACCAGCAGCGTCTCGCCGTGGACGGTCATGTCGGCGATGCGCTCGCCGCTCAGGTCGTCGAAGACCTGCGTCCCAAGGGGAACGCGGACTTCTTGATCCTTGCCACCGCGGCCGTAGCAATCGCTCCCGAGACCGTGCTCGCCGCGCTCGGCGCGGATGACCTTGGCGTAGTGGACGTCCTGAAGGGTCGAGAGGCCTTCGTCGGCGATGAACGTCACGTTCCCGCCGCGACCGCCGTCGCCGCCCGAGGGGCCACCGAAGGGACGGAACTTCTCGCGAAGGAACGCGACCGCTCCGTTACCGCCGTCGCCGGCGACGACCTTGATGCGGCACTGATCGACGAATCGCATGGGCCGCCGGCTTTAGCACACTGGGCGCCGCGCCTCGCTGCCCCTAAGTGGTCGCCCAGATGGCGCGCGTCCTCGTCGTCGACGACAACACCGCGCTTGCCGAGAATCTCTCGGACATCCTTCGGTCGGCGGGGCTGTCGGTCGAGGTGACGATTGCGCCTTCGGCGGCGCGAGCGCTCGCGGCGGCCCGAGAGCGGCTGTTCGACGTCGCGGTGGTGGACGTGAAGCTGCCCGACGGCTCGGGCGTCGATCTCATCGCACCCCTCCGCGCTCGGGCGCCGTACTGCGAGATCCTTCTGCTGACCGGCGCCGCCACCGTCGACAGCGCGATCGCCGCGCTGCGCGAAGGCGCAAGCGCGTTCCTTCTCAAGTCGTTCCGGCCGGAACAGCTGCTGGCCAGCATCCAGCAAGCGCTGGAGAAGGTCGCCCTCAAGAAGGAGCGGGAGCTCTACGAGAAGCGCTACCAGGCGCTGGTCGAGGCGGCCGAGGTGCTCGTGTTGGGCCTCGACGACGAGGGGCGCGTCGTGCTTTTCAACCAGCGCCTGGCCGCGCTGACCGGGATCGCCGCGGAAGACGTGGCACTCCGTCCGTTCGTCGCAGCTTGCGTGGATGCCACGGATCACCGGCGGTTCGACAATGCGCTGCGCGACGTCGTCGCTGGCGAAGGCGCAGTGGAGGTCGAAGTCGCGATGCCCGATGAGGCGGGGGCACTCCGTCACGTGCGCTGGCGCCTGTCCTCCGCGCGCGAGCGTGACGGCGGCAGCGAGCGAGTCTACGGACTGGGCGTCGATGTGACCGCTCGTCGGGCGCTCGAGCGCAAGGCGGCCAGCGCCGAGGCGCTCAACGCCATGGCGCCGCTCGCGCTCGGGCTCGCTCACGAGATCCGCAACCCGCTCAACGCCGCGGTGCTCGAGCTGCACTTGCTCGGTCGCGCAATCGGTCGACTCGACGAGCCGACCGTGCGCGACCCCATGCAGCGGCGGGTGGCAGTGGTCGAGGGCGAGATACGGCGCCTGGAGCGTCTGCTCACCGAGTTCCTCGAGCTGGCGCGGCCGCGCGCACCGCAGCGTGAGCCGGTCGACCTGGCGCTGGTCGCCTCCGACGTGGTCGAGCTGGAGACCGAGGCGATCGCGGCCTGCAACGTCGTCCTCGTGCAGTCCTTGCCCGTCGGCTCGATGGTGCTCGGCGACACCGAGAAGCTGAAGCAGGTCGTCCTCAACGTCGTGGTCAACGCGCTCGACGCCATGGCCGACGGTGGTGTCCTTCGTGTCGCGGTGGACGCGGACGGGACCGACATCGTCCTTTCGATCGGCGACACCGGCCTTGGCGTCGACCCGAAGATCCTCGCGGAGATCTTCGACCCCTTCTTTACCACCAAGCCCGCAGGAACAGGTCTCGGCCTCGCGCTCGTCCGCAAGATCGTCGAGCAGCAAGGTGGCCGCGTGGCCCTCGACTCCCGACCCGGCGAGGGGACGACCGTCCGCGTCGTCATGCCTCGGTGGACGGGGCGGTAGCACCGACCTCGACGGCGATGGCTGCTTTGCCGCCTCCGGTGTGTGCTCACTCACGCAGGAAGTATGCTCCGCGCGCTCCTCGGCAGCGCCTTGCCCTCACCGCCGATCTCGGCACCACTGCCCCGTCCACGACGCCGGGCCACAAACCACAGCGACCCCACCCAGTTTCCCAGGCAGGGTCGTTGGTGCTCGAAGCGGCTTGCAGCGCTGCGCTCTCAGAAGCCTGACGAAACGCGGCTGGGGGGCTTGAGCGGCAGCGGCAGGGGCTTCGACCCGGGGGTCGACGGAGCGGCCTTCGGCATCAGCTCACCTTCGAGGGCGCTCATCGCCGCGAACAGCCGATCCATCCCGTAGTCGAGGGCCGCATCGCGGTGGAAGATCATCGGGATCTTCATGATCTTCAGGCTGGTGAGCTTGCCGAGATCGATCTCGCGTTCGAGGAACGCTTCGAACGAGCCGTAGCCCTTGGCGACGTAGAGCTCCTCCTTCTGGATCTGGAGGAGGACCTCGCCGATCTCGAAGAAGCCCTTGTCGAGGCGCTTACGGAGCCCTCGGATGCGCTGGGTCTGGTTGTGCAGCTCGGCGATGCGGAGCTTGATCTGATCGGCGCCGTCCGGCGTGCGGATGGTGGCGCGCGCGCTACCCGGGGGAGCGGGCTCAGCTGCTCGGGCGCGGGCCTCGGCCGCATGCTTTGCGGCGTGCCTTGCAGCCCAGGGCGCTGCGCCACGGAGGCCTAGCTTGCGCTTCGCCAGCTGTGCCGCCGAACCCTCCGCAGAGGAGCCGTCGGCTTTCGCCTTGGCTTCCTTGGGCTTCTTCTCGCCGGCCTTCGGCGCCTTGGGGCCGCTCGCCTTCTTCGCGGCAGCCGGCGCCTTCTTGGCGTCCTTGACCGTCGTCTTCGCCTTCGACATCGCAGGGGATCCCGAGCAGCTCGCTTGTGGAGGGGCTTCGGGGCTCGCCTCGCTGTTGCGCGAAGTCGGCCCAGCCGCTGTGAAGCCCCGGTGCGGCCTTACCAATCGGTACGCAGGCCGTCCACCCCTTTCTTTCCCGACCTCACATCGCCGGCAGCGTCGCAGCTCAGTCGGCCGGGCCTCCCTCGCCAGCGTTCGCAGCTCAGTCGGCCGGGCCTCCCTCGCCGCGGTCCTGGTGCCACCACCTCGGCCTTCGGCCTTCGGTGTTGGCATCCGTGGTTCGCGACGCCCGACTAGAGTGCGCGGATGTCCAAGGACGCGAGCACCACGGGCAGCGACCGTATCGCGGTCGTGGTCAACGGCAACGCCAAGAGCGTCAGCGAGGAAGTCATCGAGACACTCGACAGCATCCTCGATGGCGGTGACCTCTTCGTCTCGCGTCGCGTCGAGGACTCGGAGTCGATCGCTCGAACGCTCGTCGACCGGGGCTACGGGACCATCCTCACCGGCGGCGGGGACGGGACCTTCACCGTCGTCGTCACCTCAGTCGTGCGGGAGGCCGAGCGTCGAGGAGCTCCGCTTCCCCGCTTCGGTCTTCTCCGCCTGGGGACCGGGAACTCGCTCGCATGGGTCGTCGGCTCCAGCCGAATCGGCAAGGGCGGTCGGACGGCGCGGGCGCTATCGGTGGATCTCGCGCGGCTCAAGGCCGACGCCGGGAGTCGCGAGCTGCGCCTCGTCGAGGTCGACGGGATGCTCGCACCGTTCTGCGGCTTCGGCGTCGATGGGGTCGCGCTGCGCAACTACAACCAGACCAAGCGCTTCCTCGGGAAGTTTCCGTTCCGGAAGCTGACTGCTGGCGCCGTGTCCTATGCGGTCAGCGTCACGACGCAGACGTTCCCTCAGTTCCTTCTGCGAAGAACCTCGCACTGTCGCATCGTCAACCGCGGCGCCGACGCCTATCGCATAGGACTGAGGGGAACGCGTCTGGGCGCCCCGATCCCCGCGGGGAGCGTCATCTACGAGGGGCCGGCGATGATGTGCAGCGTCGGAACCATCCCCTATTACGGGTTCGGTTTCAGGGTGTTTCCCTACGCGCTCGATCGAGACGATCGCATGCAGCTTAGGATCTCCAACATCGGCACGATCGCGTTTTTGCAGAACGCCCGCGCGCTGTGGCGGGGCGAGTACGAAAACCTCGAGGTGCTCTTCGACTACTTCATCGAGGCCGTCGAGATCGAGATGGACCCACCGACCGCGTTCCAGATCGGTGGCGACGAGGCCGGCGAGCGCGACCGCGTGAACGTGCGCCTTGCCCGGCCGATCCGCATCGTCGACTTCTACGCGCCACCGCGCGGGGAATGAGGCGCGGGGCCTTTCGCCTTTCGAATCAGGGCCCGGGAGCGTCGCCGATGACGCCGTCGTTCGCGATGGCCCACCAGCTGGGGTAGGGGCGCTCCTTCTGGCTTTGCTCGAAGGTGTCCATCCTTGCGAGGAAGGTCGCGGTGCGGTGGCCCTTCTGCTGGCGCGGGTGGGCGCGGCCCTGGTCGAGCCAGGCCCGAAGGAAGACGGCGCCCTCCGACTTGGGAAGGGCGGCGACGTTGCGTCGCCACTTCGACCATACCGTGGGATCGAGCAGGTACTGCTCGACGTTCGAGACGTAGAAGACGTCGACCGCGTCGCCGTCGTCCTTCAGTCGCCGTGCAATCGCGGGCATCGCGCTGTCGCCTGCGAAATCGCCGACGACGGGGATCACGCGATGCTCGAACTCGAGCTTCCGAACGGTCTCGAACGTGGCCTTCTTTGCGAGGAACCCGCGCATGTCACCGCGCAGATCGGTCGCGGTAAACACCTCGCCGAGGGTGGGGTACTTCCGGCCGTTCGCCTCCTTGAGGGAAAAGCGCAGCTGGAGCTGGTCGGCGAAGAACGCGTGGTGGATGTCGCGGATCCGCTTCTGATCCAGGGTCGACAGCGACAGACCCCAGGCGTCGATTCGCCTCTTCAGCTCGGCGTGCGCGGCCGTGAACGTCTCCTCGGTCGCGGCCGCCTTGGTCGCGCGCTCCAGGATCGCGGTGACGTCCCCCTCGTCCGGGGCCTCGGCGGGTGCAGGGCGCCCAAGCATGAGCGCGACGAACGACGCGCGTGAGGTGCTCGCTTCGAAGGCCGCCTTGTAGAAAAGGTGCAGGCGCAGGTTGTCGCGGCGGATGTCGACGATGTAAGCGACCTTGGGCGAAAGCTCCGCGAGGTAGCTGAAGCTCTGCTCGGGTCCCACCCCGATGTATGCGCCGCCGTGCGGCACGCGCGCCGAAAGATCTCCCGCGACGTGGAGGTAGGACGTCTCGTTCGAGACGAGGTTGTCCGAGAAGAAGTCCGCGTCCGGCTCGGACGCCCCCTTCACCATCGATACGAATCGCTCGAGACGCGCAGCCTGTGTGCGTTCGCTCAGGGCCTTGAAGGCCGGGCCGTCGCCGGGGACCGCCGAAGCGCTCATCGAGGGCTTGGGCGCCCGCGCCGACTCGGCGACCTTCGCGGCACCGCCCGAGTCCGCGGCCGCAGCCGCATCCGGGACGTCCACGCTTTCGGGCGCGTCACAGCCTGCTGCCAGCGCGAGCATCAGCATCATCGAGCCCAGGAAGCGGGTGGGGGCGTGGCGGCCGAGCGGGCGGGTTTCCATGCGGGTCACGTGGCAGTCAACGCGCGCGGGCCAAGACTGCATTCCGGCGTTGGTCTGCCCTTCCTGACTTCCTCCGTCCGGCACTCGGTTGCCCCGCGCCAACGGCTCCTTCGACGCGTTGCCGGTTGGCAACTCCGCCGCTGGATGTACGCTTCACTCGAAATGGCTCGAAAAAGCGGCGTGTTGCTGGCCTCGGCGGCCCTGCTCCTGACGCTCGCGCGTGGGGGCTTCGAGGGCGTCGCCTCTGCTGCGCCCTTCACGTGGCCTCACGTTCCGGACCAGATCGCGCGCGGCCTCTCCTCCACCGACGTCGCCGAGCGCCGCGCGTCGGCCCGCAAGCTCGTGGACCTTCCTCGCGACATCGCTGACCCGCTCGTCCGCCGCGCCCTGGGCGACCCCGATGTCGAGGTGCGACTGCTCGCCGCGACCGCGGCCGTCGCCGCCGAGCTGCCTCGCGCCGGCGATCTCGTCGTCGCCTGGGTGGCGGAGAACGACGTGCGGCTTCGACTTGCAGCTTGTCAGGTCGTGCGCGCGTCGCCAACCAAGACGAGCGTGACGGCGCTCTCTCGCGCGCTCTCCGACGCGAGCGCCGACGTGCGCGGCGCGGCTGCCGCAGCTCTCGGCGGGTCGGGCTTGGCGGAAGCCGTCTCGCCGCTCCTCGGTCACGTCGACGACGCGAGCCCCGAGGTCCGCGGCGAGGTCGTGCGCGCGCTCGGTCGTCTGCGCGATCCGCGCGCCGTGCTCCCCCTGGTGGGTCGTCTGCAGGACGCCGCGCCCGATGTGCGGCGGGCAGCGGCGCGATCGCTCGGTGCGCTCGGTGATCCGCGTGCAGCCTCGGCCATCGTCGTCGCCCTCGCCGACGCCGTACCGCAGGTGCGCCTCGACGCGGTCGAGGCGCTCGGCGCGCTGCGCAGCCCGGACGGGGTCCTCGCTCTTTCGCCACTCGCGCTCGGAGCGTCGTCGACCAGTGCCGTCGCCACGCCGAATCCTCCGCGCGCCGAATCCTCCGAGACGTTGCGCGCAGCTGCCCTTCGTGCGCTCGCCCGGATCGGAGATGCCCGTGCGATCGCGGCGATCGTCGCCGCGCTGCCCCTCGATGACGCCGACGCCGACGATCTGACGCGCGAAGCCGCAGCCGACGTCGCGAGCTCGAACTCGATGCGATCGGCGTCCTTGGGGCCGCGCGGGCTCGTCATCGCCGGGGCCGCGCCTCGCAGGCCGTCGATCGGCTCGTCGACACCGGCCGGTGACGCGCTGGTCGTCGTCGGCAAGCCGGCGCTGCCCGCACTGGCGGAAGCCGTTCGAGGCAATGCTGGGCCGCGCGCCACCTCGTCGGCGGCGCGCGCGCTCGCCATCGTCGATGGCAAAGCCGCGGTACCGGCGATCGAGCGGGCGCTCCTGGCAGGCGCGTTGCCCGTGCGTGCCGCCATCGCCGCGCTCTCTCGCGCCGACGTTCCGGAAGCCGTTCCGCCGGTGCTCGAGCGCCTCGACGACCCGGAGCCGCTGGTTCGCCGCGCGGCGCTCGACGCCGCCCTCTCCCTGGTCGCCGCGACGGAGCCCGACGGTCGCCTGGTCGATCCCGCGGCCGCGGCACTGCGCGACGCGCGAAGGCCGCTGTCGGAGCGCATCCTGCTCGTACGTCTGCTCGGCCGTTCTGGCTCGCCACGCGCACAGGCGCCGCTGGTCGCCCTGCTCGCCAAGCCGACCGAAAAGGCCCCGCCAAAGGGAGTCGCGCGCTCTGCGATCGACGAGGCGTCGCGCCGCTTGCCGATGCGCATCGCGGCAATCGAGGCCCTGGGCGCACTGGGCTTGTCGTCGCCATCCGTCGATCGCGTGCTGCTCGCCGCCCTCAGCGAAGATGAGCCGCAGGTGCGTCGCGCCGCGTCGACTTCCCTGGCTCGTGTCGGGTCGACGGCATCGCTCCGCGAGGTCGTTCGGCGACTGGTCGATGCCGCCGAGCAGGACCGGGCCGCGCTCGGCGTCGCCCTGTCTGGCATCACCGGCCGCAGTCGCGACGAGAGCGCTGGCGAGCTCATCGCCGAGTCGCTCGGGCGCGCGTCGAGCGATGTTCGTGACGCCCTCATCGAATCGCTCGGGCGCGCCCCCGGCGCCTCGGCGATGCAGACGCTGGTCACCGTATCAGCCTCGCCCGACGCCGACGATCGGCGCAAGGTGGCCGAAGCGCTGTCGGGCGCCACGCCTACCGCGACGTCGCTGGGTCTGCTCCGCAAGCTGTCCACCGATTCCGACGGTGGTGTCCGCGCCGCGGCGGTGTGGTCGCTCGGCCGAGTGGGGGACGCGAGCGATGCGTCGCGCCTCGGCGCTTCGGTCGCCGACGCCGACGCCGCCGCCAGTGGCAATGCGGCGGCGGCCCTCGCGCGCGTCGCCGCTCGCGCCAGCAAGCCCGAGCTGGCGAGTGCGACGCTATGCAAGGCGATCTCCGATCGCCGCGCCTATGTGGCAGTCAATGCATTGGCCGGCTTGCGCCTGTTCGGCGCGAGGTGCCCGATGCAGGGCGTCGCCAATCTGCTGCAGACGCGCAAGCCCGTGCAGGTACGACAGGCCGCCGCCACGTATCTCCGGGACGTGGGCCTCGCGGCCACGCCGCCCGCGCCGGAGGCCGTTGCTGCGCTGGCCCGCTGCACGCAGGAGGAGCGTGACGTCGACGTGGCGGAGATCTGCGCTTCCAAGGGGCCCGGTCCCATGGGCGATGGCGCTGCCGTCACGCGCGACCTGACCGTCTTCGTCGTGCCCGACGGCGGGACGGAGCCGCGGCCGCGCTCGCTGTTCGCGGTCGTGCGGCCTGATGGCTTCGTGCACCTCGGGGTCGCCGATCGTCGGGGCTCGGTCCTCGAGCGGGACCTCGGCGTCGGCGACGTGCGCCTCGACGTACCGGCGGCCCTGGTGCGCTGAACGCGATCGGGTCGACTCCGACCGCATCCGCGCCTTTCGGCGTCACCTGTCGTTGGCGGGCATCACCGAGCCCATTGGGGTTGCCACCACACGGGCCTCGGCGATCCCTTCGAGCCGCATCTCGCGGCGGTCGCCGCTCACCGCGTCGATCACCGCAAGGCGCGTGCCGGTTCGCTCGACGAAGAGGGCATCGACCCGCACCACGCGAGAGGTGGATACGTACTGTCGATCGACATAGGTGATCTCGATCGCCGACCCTTCAAAGAGGGCGGTCTCCACGGCGCTGCGCACCGACGCGGCGACGGCGTGCGCCGGGACGCCGAGGAAGTGCAGCTTCTCGGAGGTGCGGAGCAGCTCCCGCTGCGCGGCGGGTGGCAGCGCACTGCGGATCTTGTCGAGCGCGCTGCGCAGCGGCTCGTCGAAGGGGATGGTTCGCAGCTCCAGCGCCCAGCGCCCGAGCAACGAGATGACTGCTGCCTCGCGCGCCGTGAAGTTCACCGGTGGCAAGCTGTAGGCGCGATCGAGCACGAGTCCGCCGCCGCGCCCACGCTCGCCATGCACCGGCATCGCGGCGCCGCGGAGCGCGTCGAGATCACGATGCACCGTGCGAACCGAGACGTCGAAGCGGTCGGCGATCTCGGCGACGGTGATCCCGGTGCGCCGCGCGCGCAGGAGCTCGGCCATCGCGAAGAGGCGGGCGGTCCGTCGCATCTGTCAAATGTGCCACAAGGCTGACACGGTCGACAACCACCGTCGTCAAGGCGGAGCGGCTTGCGCGTCGCCGAAGAACAGCCCATCGACAAAGCCGATCTCGTAGCCCATCCAGAGGCCGAGCCCGATCGATACGAGACCGGCGAGGGCGCCGATACGAACGAGCCACCGTGGATCGATGCGCCTGGTTGCGACGGCGATCGGCGTCGAGATCAGCGTGGTCACGAGCGACATCCCGACGATGGTCCCGATCGAGAAGGTCGCAAGGTAGCTGAGCGCCGTCACCCGATCGTCAATGGTCGCCAGCACGGCCAGCGCGATGGCAGCGCTTCCTGCGAGGCCGTGGACGACTCCGACAGCAATCGGTCGGAGCCATGCCCGTTTGCCATGCTCGGGCGGTGTGTGGGCTGCGTGGGCATGACCGTGCGCCCGCGCTCCGCGTCTCGCCTCGGCAGCTCGCCGCACGCCCATGATGCCGAGGAGGACCAGCATCCCGGCGACACAGAACTCGAGAGACTGCCCCGCGCGCGCGGAGATCACGACGCCGGCTGCGACCATGCCGCCGCCGACGAGGAGCACGGTGGCGCTATGCCCCAGGCCCCACAGCACGCCAATCTTCGCCGCTGCCGCGACCTTGCGCTCGCGCGCGACCACCGTCGTCACGGCGACGACATGATCGGAGTCGGTGGCGTGCTGGAGACCCAGCAACAGACCCATCGACAGGACGGTGAGCGCCCCGGACATTGACCATTGAGTAGCACGGGTCATGGGTGGCGTGCTACCTATCGCTCGCGGTGAGTGGACATGGAACCAAGCCGACGCATCCGCGTACTTTGTCGAACGTTCGGGGCCAGCCGCCCGCTCGGCGCTCCACGCCGACTCTTTCGCAAGCACCACTCCATGCCCCGACGTGCCACTCCGGCTGCCTTTGCCGTCCTCGTTCTCCTCGCCCCAGGAGCATCGCGGGCTCAGCAGCCTGGAGGGGCCCCGCCGGCGCCAGCGACACCCGTCGCGCCTGCGGTCGCGCCTGAACCCGCAGCGATCGACTTCGACGCCGGTGGTGCCGCTCCCGCGGCTTCGCCCGAGCAGCCCGAGGCCACCGGGGACGACACGCCGGACACGATCGACGTGCGCGTTCGCGGCAAGGCCGCGCCCCGTGCCAGCGAGAGCGTGATCCGGCGCGACGTCCTGCGCGCCGCACCGCATTCGACCGGAAGCGATCTGCTTCGCACCGTGCCGGGTGTTGCGATCACGCAGCACAGCGGGCAGGGCAAGGCCCACCAGATCTTCTTCCGCGGCTTCGACGCCGAGCATGGCCAGGACGTCGAGGTGTTCGTCGGCGGCGCGCCAGTCAACGAGGTCTCCAACATCCACGGGCAGGGCTACGCCGATCTGCACTTCGTGATGCCAGAGGTGGTCAAGGAGCTGCGGTCGACGCCCGGCACCTACGATCCGCGGCAGGGCGAGTTCGCCGTTGCCGGCTCGCTCGCCTTCGACCTCGGGATCGACGAGCCCGGCATCACCTTGCAGACGACGCTCGGATCGTTCGGCGAGCGGCGCCTGTTCATGTCATGGCACCCCGAAGGATCGCCCGACGAGACCTTCGCGGCAGCCGAGGTGCAGCAGACCGACGGCTTCGGTCCCAATCGCGCAGCAGAGCGCGCCAGCGCCATCGGACAGGCGCTCATCGCCTCGAGCAAGACGAGCTCGCTGCGCGTGATGACGTCGGTGTACGGCGCCCATTTCGACTCGGCAGGGGCGATCCCGCTCGGGCTTGGCCGCACCCGCGGAGACGATCGGTTTCGCGCTCTCGATCCGAAGCAAGGCGGCGATTCGACCCGCTTGCAGCTGGTGTTCGAGCTCCAGGGCGAAGGCGTCGATTCGGGTGATCGCTGGGCCATCACGCCCTTCCTCATCCGGCGTGGGCTGCGCCTGCGCCAGAACTTTACCGGCTATCTCGAGGACCCGGTCGGCGGCGACGGCACCGAGCAGGTCAATGATTCGACGACCTTCGGCGCCAACAGTAGCTACGAAAAGAAGCTGAAGATCTTCAGCGACACGGATCGACTTTCGGCCGGCATCTACGGACGCGGCGACATCATCCAGCAGTCCCAGAAGCGCTTGTCGGGGGTCGACGATCGACCGACGTTGACGCTGGTCGATGCGTCGCTTTCGGTGATCGACGTCGCCGGCTGGAGCGAGCTGTCGGTGCGCCCGATCGAGCGGCTGACCTTGCGCGCGGGCTTGCGGGTCGACGGCATCCATGGCGAGGCGACCGACAGCGCGCTGCCCGTGCAGAGCGGTGCGGACGCCGCCGTGGTCGAAGGGCCGCGCCGTGGCGCCTCCGGCATGCACGTCGGCAAGAAGGCCTCCGCCGACTTCGTGGTGATCCCTGGCCTCAAGCCGTTCGTGAGCTACGGTGAGGGCTTTCGCGGGCGCCAAGTGCGCAGCCTCTCCAATGGGGAGGACGCACCGGTCATCGGGGTGCAGAGCGGCGAGGGCGGCGTGCGCGTCGGCTTCGAGCGCATCTCCGGGACGGTGGCCGTCTTTTACACCTATCTCGAAGACGATCTCGTCTTCGACCCTGAGCTTGCGCGCAACGAACCGGTGGGTCCCACCTCGCGCACCGGGCTCGCCGCAGAGCTGACGATCCGTCCGACCGAATGGATGGTTCACGCGACCAGCGCCACCTACGTCCATGCGGTCTTCGCCGAGACTGACGACGAGCACGACGAGGGCGACCTCGTGCCGTACGCGCCTCAGCTCGTCGCACGCAGCGACATTGCCGCGGTGCCGACGATCGCGCGCGTGCTCGATCGCGATCTTTCGCTGCGCGTCGGCGTCGGCCTGACCCTCCTCGGGGCTCGACCGCTGCCCTTCTCCGAGCTCGGTACCAATCAGTTCTTCGCCGACGCCAGCGCGGGGGCGCGGCTCGGCGAGGTCGAGCTGCGGGTCGACGCGACCAACGTCCTCGAGGCCGCGTACTTCGATGGCGAGTTCGTCTACGCGTCGCAATTCGATCAGGGTGCGGCCCAGAGCCTGGTGCCTCAGCGGCACGTCACCATCGGCCCCCCCCGCGCCATTTTTGCCACGCTCGCGCTTCACCTCTGACCTCGGAGTATCTCGATGTCCATCTCGCTTGCTTCTGCCTTCGGCCGCCGCTCGGTCACTCTGCTGGCGCTCGTCGCCTCGTCGCTCACCGTCTTCGCCTGCGCCTCGGAGGGTGGCGGCGAAGGAGGCAGCGACGAGGACGGCGAGACGACGACGGGAAAGCGCGTCACGCTCGACACGGTGATGGCTCGTTCGGGCGAGCTGACCTTCACCAACGAGGAGGGCTGGTCGATCGAGCTGAGCCGCGCCCTCGTTTCGGTGGGCCCTTTCTATTACTTCGAGGGCGAGCCGATCGAGAGCGCGCAGGATGCGCTTCTGGCGCCGCCCCGGCCTGCGCGTCCGCGCGACATCTGGGACGGAGCCTTGGGTCTGCTGATCGGCGTCGCCCACGCCCACCCCGGCCATTACGTCGCAGGTGAGGCGCGCGGCGAGATGCTCACCGCTTCCAGCGTGGATCTGGTCGCCGGGCCGACGACGATCGCGCAGGGACAGGGGGTCACGGGTCTGGTTCGGTCCGGCCGCTTTGGATGGTCGTCACCTGCCCAAGGCACTTTCTCGGCCGATCTGGGAACGCACGTCGTGCTGGTCGAAGGCCACGCCACCAAAGACGCCGAGGAGCGTTGGTTCCGCCTGGAGGCGACCCGCGACGAAGCGCTCGACGCCGCCGGGGAGCTGCGTGTCGACGGCTGCGTCTTCGACAAGGTCGAGCTCGCCGGGGATGGCACGGTGACGGTGAGCATCAATCCATCGGTATGGCTCGCCGGTTCTGATTTTACCGACGCGCTTGTTGGTGCCGAGGGCGCACCCGAGGTCGTGCCGGTTGGCACCCAGCCCTTCAATGCGTTCGAGCGGGGCTTGAAGAAGGGAGGCGGCTACCACTTCACGTTCACTGCCAAGTAGCACTCGATACCCGAACACCATCTCTTTCACTTTCGAGGTTTCTCATGCGACGCAACGTTCTGCGCGGCGCGACGGCTGCGCTTTGTCTTTTCATCGGTACGACCGCAGCTTGCGGAGACGACACCGGCGGCGCCGGCGGCAGCGGCCCTGACGGCGGCACCGGCAAGGTGACCTTCAACACCTGGGGCGAGGAGTACATCGAGCAGGAGATCCCTGCCTCCGAGTTCGCCGACGGCTGGTCGGCCAAGTACGACAAGTTCCTCATCAACATCGGCAACATCCGCATAGGGGACAGCGAGGGCAACGAGGCGGCTCGCAAGGACGGCTTCATCCTCATCAATCACGTTGCCGCCGGGGTAAAGCCGGTCACCACGTTGGACGGTATCGCTGCCAAGAACTGGGACCTGGTGAGCTACCAGATCCGTCCGGTCAGCGACCCGGCGCAGCTCGAGGTCGGCGCCGGCGCGACCGAAGCCGACAAGACCTTCATGATCGCCAACGCGTGCCACGTCTACGTCGAAGGAACGATCTCCAAGAGCGGCGAGGACTCCAAGACCTTCAAATGGTGCTTCAGCGTCGCGACGCTGCTCGACGAGTGCGAGGGCGAGCTCGAGGGAAAGCTCACCAAGGGCGTCGTCGTCACCGAGGGCGGCGAAGATCAGGTCCAGCTCACCATCCACGGCGACCACTTCTTCTACGACGACCTCCAGTCGGCCGAAGCCGTGGTGAAGGGCCAGGTCCTGGTCGACGCCGATGCCGAAGACGTCGAGACGGGTAGCGTCGACGGAGAGATCACGCTCGAGGAGCTTGCTGCCGTCGACATCGACGATCTGCCGCCTGACGCCTACGGCACAGGTGCCGCGACCGGTGTCGAGAACCTCCGCGACTACGTCACGTTCCTCTCCCGCACGCTCGGGCACTACCGCGGCGAAGGGGAGTGCTTCGTCAAGGATCCGAACTGAGCGAGGTGGTCGGGCCGCGGGGCGGAGACTAGAGTCCGCCCCGTGTCCGAACCCGCCGCCCTCCCTCCGCCGACCCGCAAGCCGCCTTGGTCGGTCTTCATCGTCGCGGGGATCTTCTTCGCCATCGGCCTGTGGCTCTACCTCGACGTGCGTCGCGAGGTGAAGGAGGCCGAAGAGGCAAAACGGCGCGCGCCCGTCGTCGCCACTGCGAAGCCGAAGATCCTGGGGCTCGACATCATCCCCCAGCTCGCCGAGTCCAACGAGGCGAAGCTGCGCCCGCGGCCGTCGGCCAGCGGAGCTCCCGCCGAGGCAGCCGCGCCGTCGGCGAGCGCGAACCCGTCAGCGCCGTCGTCGTCCCCGTCGGCGAGCTCCACCGCGCGGCCGTGATGCGCGCAGGCGTTCATGGGGATCGACACCTGCAAATTGCGGGAGATTTGAACAGGAAGGCGGGAAGGCTTTGTGTTGGGCAGACCAATCCAAGCCTTCCCGTCTTCCGTCTTCTGTGGATTTCGCAAGAGAGCAGTCATGTTGACAAGGACACCCGTGTCGGCGGCCCCGTGAACGGGTACTGGACGCGCCCCGTCGCCCGGTAGGCGCCTCTCTCTTTGGCGCCCGGGCGCGCATCGTCGTAGAAGGCTCGGCACATGGCCCGTGTCCCGCTCCGCGTTCGGATCCCCGACCCGAACATCTGGACCATCTACGCGGGCATCTTCATCCTCGGGCTGGCCTACGGCATCTCGCTGGCGCTCGTCAGCCTTTACCTGAAGGCGCAGGGATATACCGAGGACGACATCGGCTCGCTCGCCGTGTGGTTCGCGCTCGGCATCGTCGCCCTGTCGCTGCCCATGGGCGCCTTCGTGAAGCGCTTCTCGGCGCGCTACACGCTGATTGCGAGTCTCCTCGGCTACTCCATCGCCGTCACGGCGTTCCCCTTCATGCCCTCCTTCACCAGCATCGCCCTGGTGCGCGCGGCAGACGGAGCCTTCTCCGTTGGGATCTGGGTCTGCTGCGAGACCATTCTCCTTTCGCGCGCGAACAGCGGGAACAAGGCATTCATCACGAGCATCTACGCCATGTCCATGGCGAGCGGCTACGTGCTCGGCCCGATCATCGCCACCTTCATCGTCGCCTTCGCCACCATGAAGGTGGCGTTCATCGTCTCGGGCGTCATCGCGTTCATATCGGTGATCTACGTCGCGCTTCGGCTCGAAGGCGACGTCCCCGAGACCCACGACGACGGCCCCGACTCCAAGGCTGCTGTCGGTGCTGTCGGTGCTGTCGGTGCTGTCGGTGCTGTCGGTGCTGTCGGTGCTGTCGGTGCTGTCGGTGCTGTCGGTGCTGTCGGTGCTGT